>ERZ1026901.13-NODE-13-length-140795-cov-9.231448_pt1 | contig 140795 bp, 115 predicted proteins | sample MGYA00380179_ERZ1026901 | MGnify/ENA primary metagenome ERZ1026901 (study PRJEB33269, sample SAMEA4719815) | human gut metagenome | biome: human-associated habitat; feature: organic feature; material: feces | place: Cameroon | collected 2013-10 ... | reverse complement strand
ATACGAGATCAGCCTCGGTCTCGTGGGCTCGGAGATGTGTATAAGAGACAGACTCAAGAATAAAAATGATAATGCAATTTCATCAGGATACAATTCAATTCCAACCTGATAATGATTCACTTCCACAGGTTTTTTGCTAACTTTTACTACACAGGGATTCTGGAGAAAAAATGAAAAAGATATTACTTATGTTGAGTCTGCTATTTTTTACTACCGCAAGCTATTGTGAGATTTCGGATACGTTAGTGACAGGAGGTTATGATAAAAAGGCGATGTCTGACGCCATTCAACATGCGCGGAAAGAAACCGATCAATTCATCGAAGTTATGAATAAAAAAGATGCTGATACTTTCGCAGTCAAAGCCCCGATAACCGATCGCGGAGAAACCGAGCATTTCTGGCTCACGGATGTCACTTATTCTAACGGCATGTTTATTGGTATAATAAGCAATGACCCTGGTATTGTTACAAACGTAGAATATGGCCAGGAGTGGAAAATCAAGAAAGAAGATATTTCAGACTGGATGTATACGCGCGGAGATAAAATTTACGGTGGTTATACCATTGATCCTTTATTGGTCACCTATCCAAAAGAAGAAGCCGACGAGCTAAGAGCAAAATTAGTTCGCTAGCCAGCCATTATATTGATTGCTTAAACTGGCGGTTGAACCGTTGTCTTCAACCGCCATGCGATGTTCATTCTGTCCACAGCGCCAGTGCCAACGTTTTATCATCATCCGTACGCTCGTTTACCGCCGGGCTGGACAAAAACTGCTTTAACAATTCAGGTAATAAATCGAGTTGTTCCTGCGTTGCTGACGCCAGTCCATTGAAAAACGGGGTAAAGAAAGGCACATGCGGAGAATTATCCAGCATATTTAACGCCAGTCTCTGAATACCATCCGTAAATGCTGCAACTCTATGCGCACGCTCAGTGCTGGTGAAAATTTCCAGTCTGGAAACGGCATCTTCATCGGTAATGAAATGCGTCATGTTGGCATATTCACCCACCATCGGCGTGAGCGGCAATTGCAGACCGTGCCCCAAATCTACCACCACGCCACCATCGCCAATCTGCATAATCAATGTGCCGTTAGGTGATGAAATCAGTCCCAGAAATGTGCAGGCAAAATCACGAACCGCTAATTCTTTGGCCTCTGCCTCGGCAAAAAGTCGCTGACGAATAGTCAGTACAATATCCGTGGCGAGGACATCATTAAGCTCCAATTCCCCACCCTGCACTTTTTGCGATATATAAGCCATCGCTTCATTGACGGCAAGCTTCGCACCTTCGCCTCCCTGCGAGACGCTGCCTGCGCCATCAGCGACAAATACCGACAATAATGGCTGCTGGTCTTCTAGCCAGGCAACCTGCATCTGGCAGGCATCCTGGCAAGACAAGTCAGCGCTGATGTGCGACGTTCCAACGGCTGATGCATAAACCAGACGCCAGCTCACACTGACGTCCAGCCTTTTGGCGCTTCCAGTACAACTTCCGTTCCCGGCGTGGAGCGGGAAACCGAACGCAGCGAACTGGATAACCAGCTAAACAGTTCGCGGAATTGTAATCCTTGAAGAGGCAAAGGCTGACGAACGCTGATTTGGGCCAGCGTCTTCATATCCGCCCCCTGAACACCGATGGAAAAGAAGGCAAACTTCTTATCTTCTTCCCCCTGAAACACCTTGTTGGCAGCAGCCTGCCACTCATCGGTTGGTGCGCCATCGGTAATCAGGAAAATCCACGGACGATAATAGGAAATACCATTGGCTCGATACTCACGTTTGCGCTCCTCAACCATATCCAGGGCTTTGGTAATGGCGGCCCCCATTGGTGTATCGCCCTGGGCAAACAGGATGGGCGGGAAAAAATTAGCGGCGCTGGTAAATGGTTGTTCCACATGCACCGGGCCGAACGTCACAATACCGAGTTCCACTCTTTTTAAAGCCAGCGAATCGGCAAGCAGCTCATCGCGAAAGGCAACCAATCCGGCGTTAAGTTCATTAATAGGTCTACCACTCATCGAACCAGAAACATCCAACAGCAAAATGCAGGGGCAACGTGGTTCCGGGTTACTGGCAAAATCGCTGGTGGCAAACGTGATTTGTTCGCTCATAAGAAATCCTTTCTTAGAGAATTATTGAGGTCCGGTATCATACCGACTGCAACAATGAAATAAGAGCAGGCAAAGCAACTTTCAGAATTCGGCCCATAAGCGCAGAGGGTTTTGCTATTCGCCCCGCAAGAACGTGGACTTACAGATTGACAATAAGGGTGGAGTAACATAACTTCAGGAGTGAGGGTAGAGCGGGGTTTCCCCCCGCCCTGGTAGTCTTAGTAAGCTGGGTAGCTAACGACTAAGAGCACCACGATGATGATCCACTTCATCATGACCCTTTCCTTATTTAAGGCCCCTTCCTCGGGAGGGGCTTTCCCGTTTCAGCGTCCCGCTGAAATCGTCGGCCTACCTCCTTTTGCCCTGAATGCAGTCTATCGCTAACGCGCAGATAAAATAGTTTCCTGTGTTATTACTGGATGCGTGCTCGCAAAAGTGCCTGCCATTCAGACGATTCCCGACAGTGTTTCATAATTCCTCCATTTTTCTCCCTTATTGGCTGGCTACACTAGTATCATTCCGCGAAACGTTTCAGGAAGAGAAACTCTTAACGATGAAAGGCAGTAATAAATCCCGTTGGGTAATCGTAATCGTGGTGGTTATCGCCGCCATCGCCGCTTTCTGGTTCTGGCAAGGCCGCAATGAATCCCAGAGCGCAGCGCCAGGTGCGACGAAGCAAGCGCAGCAATCGCCAGCGGGTGGTCGCCGTGGTATGCGTTCCGGCCCATTAGCCCCGGTTCAGGCGGCGACAGCCGTAGAACAGGCAGTTCCGCGTTACCTCACCGGGCTTGGTACGATTACCGCTGCTAACACCGTTACGGTGCGCAGTCGCGTAGATGGTCAACTGATGGCATTACATTTCCAGGAGGGTCAGCAGGTCAAAGCAGGCGATTTACTGGCAGAAATTGACCCCAGCCAGTTCAAAGTTGCATTAGCACAAGCCCAGGGCCAACTGGCAAAAGATAAAGCCACGCTTGCCAACGCCCGCCGTGATTTAGCGCGTTATCAGCAACTGGCAAAAACCAATCTCGTCTCCCGTCAGGAACTGGATGCCCAACAGGCGCTGGTCAGTGAAACCGAAGGCACCATTAAGGCTGATGAAGCAAGCGTCGCCAGCGCACAGCTGCAACTCGACTGGAGCCGCATCACCGCGCCAGTCGATGGTCGCGTTGGTCTCAAGCAGGTTGATGTTGGTAACCAAATCTCCAGTGGTGATACCACCGGGATTGTGGTGATCACCCAGACGCACCCTATCGATTTAGTCTTTACCCTGCCGGAAAGCGATATCGCTACCGTTGTGCAGGCGCAAAAAGCCGGAAAACCGCTGGTGGTAGAAGCCTGGGATCGCACCAACTCGAAGAAATTAAGTGAAGGCACGCTGTTAAGTCTCGATAACCAAATCGATGCCACTACCGGTACGATTAAAGTGAAAGCACGCTTTAATAATCAGGATGATGCACTGTTTCCCAATCAGTTTGTTAACGCGCGTATGTTAGTCGACACCGAACAAAACGCCGTGGTGATCCCAACTGCCGCCCTGCAAATGGGCAATGAAGGCCATTTTGTCTGGGTGCTGAATAGCGAAAACAAGGTCAGCAAACATCTGGTGACGCCGGGCATTCAGGACAGTGAGAAAGTGGTTATCCGCGCAGGTATTTCTGCGGGCGACCGCGTAGTGACAGACGGCATTGATCGCCTGACCGAAGGGGCGAAAGTGGAAGTAGTGGAAGCCCAGAGCGCCACCACTTCGGAAGAGAAAGCCACCAGCCGCGAATACGCGAAAAAAGGAGCACGCTCCTGATGCAGGTGTTACCCCCGAGCAGCACAGGCGGTCCGTCGCGCCTGTTTATTATGCGTCCTGTTGCCACCACGCTGCTGATGGTGGCGATCTTACTCGCCGGGATTATCGGATATCGCGCCCTGCCCGTTTCGGCGCTGCCGGAAGTGGACTATCCGACCATTCAGGTGGTCACGCTCTACCCTGGCGCCAGCCCGGATGTCATGACCTCCGCCGTTACTGCGCCGCTCGAACGCCAATTTGGGCAGATGTCTGGCCTGAAACAGATGTCATCGCAAAGTTCCGGCGGCGCGTCAGTTATCACCTTGCAATTCCAGCTAACATTGCCGCTGGATGTCGCCGAGCAGGAAGTGCAGGCCGCGATTAACGCCGCCACTAACCTGTTGCCGAGCGATCTGCCTAACCCTCCGGTATACAGCAAAGTGAATCCGGCAGATCCGCCGATCATGACGCTTGCCGTCACATCAACCGCCATGCCGATGACGCAAGTGGAAGATATGGTGGAAACCCGCGTCGCGCAGAAGATCTCGCAGATTTCCGGCGTCGGGCTGGTGACGCTTTCCGGCGGTCAGCGTCCGGCTGTTCGCGTCAAACTTAACGCCCAGGCGATTGCCGCCCTCGGCCTGACCAGCGAAACCGTGCGCACCGCCATTACCGGTGCTAACGTTAACTCGGCTAAAGGTAGCCTCGACGGCCCTTCCCGCGCGGTCACCCTTTCCGCGAACGACCAGATGCAATCCGCCGAAGAGTATCGCCAGCTAATTATTGCCTACCAGAACGGCGCGCCGATTCGTCTTGGTGATGTCGCAACCGTTGAACAAGGCGCAGAAAACAGTTGGCTTGGCGCATGGGCGAACAAAGAACAGGCCATTGTGATGAATGTTCAGCGCCAGCCTGGTGCTAACATTATCTCCACCGCCGACAGCATCCGGCAGATGCTGCCACAGCTCACCGAGAGTCTGCCGAAATCGGTAAAAGTGACGGTACTTTCCGATCGCACTACCAATATCCGCGCATCGGTCAACGATACCCAGTTTGAATTGATGATGGCTATCGCGCTGGTAGTCATGATTATCTACCTGTTTTTGCGCAATATTCCGGCGACTATCATTCCTGGCGTCGCCGTGCCGCTGTCGTTAATTGGCACCTTTGCGGTTATGGTGTTTCTCGATTTTTCAATCAATAACCTGACGCTGATGGCGTTAACTATCGCCACCGGATTCGTGGTCGATGACGCCATCGTGGTGATCGAAAACATTTCCCGCTATATCGAAAAAGGCGAAAAACCGTTGGCGGCGGCGCTCAAGGGCGCGGGTGAAATCGGCTTTACCATTATCTCGCTGACCTTCTCACTGATTGCGGTGTTGATCCCACTGCTGTTTATGGGCGATATCGTCGGGCGACTGTTCCGCGAATTTGCTATTACTCTGGCCGTCGCGATTTTGATCTCAGCCGTGGTGTCTCTGACCCTGACACCGATGATGTGCGCGCGGATGCTCAGCCAGGAGTCGCTGCGTAAACAGAACCGCTTCTCCCGGGCCTCGGAAAAAATGTTCGACAGGATAATTGCCGCCTATGGTCGTGGACTTACGAAAGTGCTGAATCATCCGTGGCTGACCTTAAGCGTGGCGCTCAGCACGCTGCTGCTGAGCGTTCTCTTATGGGTGTTCATTCCGAAAGGTTTCTTCCCGGTACAGGACAACGGCATTATTCAGGGCACTTTGCAGGCACCGCAGTCCAGCTCCTTTGCCAATATGGCCCAGCGGCAACGCCAGGTCGCGGATGTGATTTTGCAGGATCCGGCAGTGCAAAGTCTGACCTCATTTGTTGGCGTTGATGGCACTAACCCATCACTGAACAGTGCGCGTTTACAAATCAACCTCAAACCGCTGGATGAACGTGATGACCGGGTGCAAAAAGTTATCTCCCGTCTACAATCGGCGGTCGATAAAGTGCCGGGTGTCGATCTCTTCCTTCAACCAACGCAGGATCTGACTATCGATACTCAGGTCAGCCGCACCCAGTACCAGTTTACCTTGCAGGCCACATCGCTGGATGCGCTCAGCACCTGGGTGCCGCAACTCGTGGAAAAACTCCAGCAGCTGCCACAGCTTTCTGATGTCTCCAGTGACTGGCAGGACAAAGGGCTGGTGGCGTATGTCAATGTTGATCGCGACAGCGCCAGCCGTCTGGGGATCAGCATGGCGGACGTCGATAACGCCCTGTACAACGCGTTTGGTCAGCGACTGATTTCCACTATTTATACTCAGGCCAACCAGTATCGCGTGGTGCTGGAACACAACACCGAAAATACCCCAGGCCTCGCGGCGCTGGATACTATCCGCCTGACCAGCAGCGACGGTGGCGTGGTGCCGCTAAGCTCAATTGCCAAAATTGAGCAGCGTTTTGCGCCGCTCTCCATCAACCATCTGGATCAGTTCCCGGTAACGACCATCTCCTTTAACGTGCCGGATAACTATTCGCTGGGCGATGCGGTGCAGGCGATTATGGACACCGAAAAGACGCTGAATCTGCCGGTGGATATCACCACGCAGTTCCAGGGTAGCACCCTCGCCTTCCAGTCGGCATTGGGCAGCACTGTCTGGCTGATTGTCGCGGCGGTGGTGGCGATGTATATCGTGCTCGGCATTCTGTATGAAAGTTTTATTCACCCGATCACCATTCTCTCGACGTTGCCAACGGCAGGTGTTGGCGCACTGCTGGCGCTAATGATTGCCGGAAGTGAGCTGGATGTGATCGCCATCATCGGCATTATTTTGCTGATCGGTATTGTGAAGAAAAACGCCATCATGATGATCGACTTCGCGCTGGCTGCCGAGCGCGAGCAAGGCATGTCGCCGCGCGATGCTATTTACCAGGCCTGTTTGCTGCGTTTTCGCCCGATCCTGATGACCACTCTGGCGGCTCTGCTTGGCGCGTTGCCGCTGATGTTAAGTACCGGGGTCGGCGCGGAACTGCGTCGTCCGTTAGGTATCGGCATGGTCGGCGGTCTGATTGTTAGCCAGGTGCTGACGCTGTTTACCACGCCGGTGATTTATCTGCTATTCGACCGCCTGGCATTGTGGACCAAAAGCCGCTTTGCTCGTCATGAAGAGGAGGCGTAAGTGAAGTTTTTTGCCCTCTTCATTTACCGCCCGGTGGCGACGATTTTACTGTCGGTCGCCATTACCCTGTGCGGCATACTGGGCTTCCGTATGCTGCCGGTCGCCCCGCTGCCACAGGTCGATTTTCCGGTGATTATGGTCAGCGCCTCGCTGCCCGGTGCGTCGCCGGAGACAATGGCGTCTTCCGTTGCCACTCCGTTGGAGCGCTCACTTGGGCGCATTGCCGGGGTCAGTGAAATGACCTCCAGCAGTTCGCTCGGCAGCACGCGCATTATTTTGCAGTTTGATTTTGATCGGGATATCAACGGCGCAGCGTGCGATGTGCAGGCGGCGATCAACGCTGCACAAAGTTTGCTGCCCAGTGGGATGCCCAGCCGTCCGACCTATCGCAAAGCGAACCCGTCGGATGCGCCAATTATGATCCTCACGCTGACATCCGATACTTATTCGCAGGGTGAACTGTACGATTTCGCCTCGACGCAACTGGCTCCGACAATTTCGCAAATCGACGGTGTCGGTGATGTCGATGTCGGCGGCAGCTCGTTGCCCGCCGTGCGCGTTGGGCTGAACCCGCAGGCGCTGTTTAATCAGGGCGTGTCGCTGGACGACGTACGCACTGCCATCAGCAATGCCAACGTGCGTAAACCGCAGGGCGCGCTGGAAGATGGCACTCACCGCTGGCAGATACAGACCAATGATGAGCTAAAAACCGCTACCGAATACCAACCGCTGATTATTCATTACAACAACGGCGGCGCGGTTCGTCTGGGCGATGTAGCGACGGTGACCGACTCAGTGCAGGATGTGCGCAACGCCGGGATGACCAACGCCAAACCGGCTATTTTGCTGATGATCCGCAAGCTGCCGGAAGCCAATATTATCCAGACGGTTGACAGCATCCGGGCAAAATTACCGGAGTTGCAGGAGACCATTCCGGCGGCGATTGATCTGCAAATTGCCCAGGATCGCTCCCCCACCATTCGCGCCTCGCTGGAGGAAGTCGAGCAAACGCTGATTATCTCGGTGGCGCTGGTGATTCTGGTGGTCTTTTTATTCCTGCGCTCGGGTCGCGCCACTATTATTCCCGCCGTTGCGGTGCCGGTTTCGCTGATTGGTACGTTTGCGGCGATGTACCTGTGCGGTTTCAGTCTCAATAATCTTTCGTTAATGGCGCTCACCATCGCTACTGGTTTCGTGGTGGATGACGCCATCGTAGTGCTGGAAAACATTGCCCGTCATCTGGAAGCGGGGATGAAACCGCTACAGGCCGCGCTGCAAGGTACTCGCGAAGTCGGCTTTACGGTACTGTCGATGAGTCTGTCACTGGTGGCGGTGTTCCTGCCGCTGCTGTTGATGGGCGGATTGCCGGGCCGACTGTTACGCGAATTTGCCGTGACGCTTTCTGTCGCCATTGGTATTTCGTTGCTGGTTTCCCTGACGTTAACGCCGATGATGTGCGGCTGGATGCTAAAAGCCAGCAAGCCGCGCGAGCAAAAGCGTCTGCGTGGTTTTGGTCGCATGTTGGTTGCTCTGCAACAAGGCTACGGCAAGTCGCTGAAATGGGTGCTCAATCATACCCGTCTGGTGGGCGTGGTGCTGCTTGGCACCATTGCGCTGAATATCTGGCTGTATATCTCGATCCCGAAAACCTTCTTCCCGGAGCAGGACACTGGTGTACTGATGGGCGGGATACAGGCGGATCAGAGTATTTCGTTTCAGGCGATGCGCGGCAAATTGCAGGATTTCATGAAAATTATCCGTGACGATCCGGCAGTGGATAATGTCACCGGCTTTACCGGTGGCTCGCGGGTGAACAGCGGGATGATGTTTATCACTCTCAAACCACGCGACGAACGCAGCGAAACGGCGCAGCAAATTATCGACCGTCTACGGGTGAAGCTGGCGAAAGAACCGGGAGCGAATCTGTTCCTGATGGCGGTGCAGGATATTCGCGTTGGCGGACGTCAGTCGAACGCCAGTTACCAGTATACGTTGCTCTCCGACGACCTGGCGGCGCTGCGCGAATGGGAGCCGAAAATCCGCAAAAAACTGGCGACATTGCCGGAACTGGCGGACGTGAATTCCGACCAGCAAGATAACGGCGCGGAGATGAATCTGGTTTACGACCGCGACACTATGGCACGGCTGGGAATCGACGTGCAGGCCGCCAACAGCCTGTTGAATAACGCCTTCGGTCAGCGGCAAATCTCGACCATTTACCAGCCCATGAACCAGTATAAAGTGGTGATGGAAGTGGATCCACGCTATACCCAGGACATTAGTGCACTGGAAAAAATGTTCGTCATTAATAACGAAGGAAAAGCGATCCCTCTGTCATATTTCGCTAAATGGCAACCGGCGAATGCCCCGCTGTCGGTGAATCATCAGGGATTATCGGCGGCCTCGACCATCTCGTTTAACCTGCCGACCGGGAAATCGCTCTCGGACGCCAGTGCGGCGATCGACCGCGCAATGACCCAGCTTGGTGTGCCTTCGACGGTGCGTGGCAGTTTTGCCGGAACAGCGCAGGTATTCCAGGAGACGATGAACTCGCAGGTAATCCTGATTATCGCAGCCATCGCCACGGTGTATATCGTGCTGGGTATCCTTTACGAGAGTTACGTGCATCCACTGACGATTCTCTCCACCCTGCCCTCGGCGGGCGTTGGGGCGCTGCTGGCGCTGGAGCTATTCAATGCCCCGTTCAGCCTAATCGCCCTGATAGGGATCATGCTATTAATCGGCATCGTGAAGAAAAACGCCATTATGATGGTCGATTTTGCGCTCGAAGCCCAACGGCACGGTAACCTGACGCCGCAGGAAGCTATTTTCCAGGCCTGTCTGCTGCGTTTTCGCCCGATTATGATGACTACCCTGGCGGCGCTGTTTGGTGCGCTGCCGTTGGTATTGTCGGGCGGTGACGGCTCGGAGCTGCGCCAACCCCTGGGGATCACCATTGTCGGCGGTCTGGTAATGAGCCAGCTCCTGACGCTGTATACCACGCCAGTGGTGTATCTCTTTTTTGACCGTCTGCGGCTGCGTTTTTCGCGTAAACCTAAACAAACGGTAACCGAGTAAATGACAGATCTTCCCGACAGCACCCGCTGGCAATTGTGGATTGTGGCTTTCGGCTTCTTTATGCAGTCGCTGGACACCACCATCGTTAACACCGCGCTTCCCTCAATGGCGCAAAGCCTCGGGGAAAGCCCGCTGCATATGCACATGGTCATCGTATCTTATGTACTGACCGTGGCGGTGATGCTGCCCGCCAGCGGCTGGCTGGCGGACAAAGTCGGCGTACGCAATATCTTCTTTACCGCCATCGTGCTGTTTACCCTCGGTTCGCTGTTTTGCGCGCTTTCTGCCACGCTAAACGAACTGTTGCTGGCACGCGCGTTACAGGGCGTTGGCGGCGCGATGATGGTGCCGGTCGGCAGGCTTACGGTGATGAAAATTGTACCGCGCGAGCAATATATGGCGGCGATGACCTTTGTTACGCTGCCCGGTCAGGTCGGCCCACTATTGGGTCCGGCGCTCGGCGGCCTGCTGGTGGAATACGCGTCCTGGCATTGGATCTTTTTGATCAACATACCGGTAGGGATTATCGGTGCGATCGCCACGCTGATGTTAATGCCAAACTACACCATGCAGACGCGGCGTTTCGATCTCTCCGGTTTTTTATTGCTGGCGGTCGGCATGGCGGTATTAACGCTGGCGCTGGATGGCAGTAAAGGCACGGGACTTTCACCGCTGGCGATTGCCGGACTGGCAGCGATTGGCGTGGTAGCACTGGTGCTTTATCTGCTGCACGCCAGAAATAACAACCGCGCTCTTTTCAGTCTGAAACTGTTCCGTACTCGTACTTTTTCGCTGGGTCTGGCGGGGAGTTTTGCCGGACGTATCGGTAGCGGCATGTTGCCCTTTATGACGCCGGTTTTCCTGCAAATTGGCCTTGGCTTCTCACCGTTTCATGCCGGACTGATGATGATCCCGATGGTGCTCGGCAGCATGGGGATGAAGCGAATTGTGGTACAGGTAGTGAATCGCTTTGGTTATCGTCGGGTACTGGTGGCGACCACGCTGGGTCTGTCGCTGGTCACCCTGCTATTTATGACCACTGCTCTGCTGGGCTGGTACTATGTTTTGCCGTTCGTCCTGTTTTTACAAGGGATGGTCAACTCGACGCGTTTCTCCTCCATGAACACCCTGACGCTGAAAGATCTCCCGGACAATCTGGCGAGCAGCGGAAACAGCCTGCTGTCGATGATTATGCAATTGTCGATGAGTATCGGCGTCACTATCGCCGGGCTGTTGCTGGGACTTTTTGGTTCACAGCATGTCAGCGTCGACAGCGGCACCACACAAACCGTCTTTATGTACACCTGGCTTAGCATGGCGTTTATCATCGCCCTTCCGGCGTTTATCTTTGCCAGAGTGCCAAACGATACGCATCAAAATGTCGCTATTTCGCGGCGAAAAAGGAGCGCGCAATGAAGTTCTGGCGACCCGGTATTACCGGCAAACTGTTTCTGGCGATTTTCGCCACCTGCATTGTCTTATTGATCACGATGCACTGGGCGGTACGTATCAGTTTTGAGCGCGGCTTTATCGATTACATCAAGCATGGTAATGAACAACGGCTGCAAATGCTCGGCGATGCGCTTGGTGAGCAGTACGCCCAGCACGGGAACTGGCGCTTCCTGCGTAATAACGATCGCTTTGTATTTCAGATCCTACGTTCGCTGGAGCATGATAACAACGAAGATAAGCCCGGCCCCGGTATGCCGCCACACGGTTGGCGCACGCAATTCTGGGTGGTTGATCAAAACAACAAAGTGCTGGTTGGCCCGCGAGCACCGATTCCACCAGACGGCACACGGCGGCCCATTATGGTCAATGGGGCGGAAGTGGGTGCGGTGATCGCCTCCCCTGTTGAACGACTGACCCGCAATACCGATATCAATTTTGACAGACAACAGAGGCAAACCAGTTGGCTGATTGTCGCTTTATCTACCTTGTTAGCGGCGCTGGCGACATTCCCACTGGCGCGCGGTTTGCTGGCTCCGGTCAAACGACTGGTGGACGGTACACACAAACTGGCAGCGGGCGATTTCACTACTCGCGTGACGCCCACCAGTGAAGATGAATTGGGCAAACTGGCGCAAGACTTCAACCAGCTCGCCAGCACGCTGGAGAAAAACCAACAGATGCGCCGCGATTTTATGGCCGATATCTCCCACGAGCTGCGCACGCCTTTAGCGGTACTGCGCGGCGAACTGGAAGCTATTCAGGATGGCGTGCGTAAATTCACGCCGGAGACGGTGGCTTCTTTACAGGCAGAGGTCGGTACACTGACCAAACTGGTGGATGATCTTCATCAATTGTCGATGTCTGATGAAGGCGCTCTCGCCTACCAGAAATCGTCGGTGGATCTGATCCCGCTACTGGAAGTCGCGGGTGGCGCATTTCGTGAGCGTTTCGCCAGCCGCGGGCTGAAACTGCAATTTTCCCTGCCAGACAGCATTACCGTATTTGGCGATCGCGATCGTTTAATGCAGTTGTTCAATAACTTACTGGAAAACAGCCTGCGCTATACCGACAGCGGCGGCAGCCTGCATATCTCTGCCGAGCAACATGACAAAACGGTGCGCCTGACCTTTGCCGACAGTGCACCGGGCGTTAGTGACGATCAACTGCAAAAATTGTTTGAGCGTTTTTATCGCACTGAAGGTTCCCGCAACCGTGCCAGCGGCGGTTCCGGCCTGGGGCTGGCGATTTGTCTTAACATTGTTGAAGCACATAATGGTCGCATTGTTGCCGCTCATTCGCCTTTTGGCGGGGTAAGCATTACAGTAGAGTTACCGCTGGAACGGGATTTACAGAGAGAAGTATGACCGAGTTACCAATCGACGAAAACACGCCACGTATTTTGATCGTGGAAGATGAACCGAAGCTGGGGCAGTTGCTTATTGATTATCTGCGTGCTGCGAGCTATGCGCCGACGCTTATCAGCCACGGCGATCAGGTACTGCCATATGTGCGCCAGACACCACCGGATCTGATCCTGTTGGATCTGATGCTCCCTGGCACCGATGGCCTGACGTTGTGTCGGGAAATTCGTCGTTTTTCTGACATTCCGATCGTGATGGTGACAGCAAAAATCGAAGAGATCGACCGCCTGCTCGGGCTGGAGATTGGCGCAGATGATTATATCTGTAAGCCGTACAGTCCACGGGAAGTGGTAGCGCGCGTCAAAACCATTTTGCGCCGTTGCAAACCGCAGCGCGAGTTGCAGCAACAGGATGCCGAAAGCCCGTTGATTATCGACGAAGGTCGTTTTCAGGCTTCATGGCGCGGTAAAATGCTTGACCTGACGCCTGCGGAATTTCGTCTGCTGAAAACGCTCTCTCATGAACCGGGAAAAGTATTCTCCCGTGAGCAGTTGTTGAACCACCTTTATGACGACTACCGCGTAGTAACTGACCGCACCATCGACAGCCACATTAAAAACCTGCGTCGCAAGCTGGAAGCTCTGGACGAAGAGCAGTCTTTTATCCGCGCCGTCTACGGTGTCGGTTATCGCTGGGAAGCCGACGCCTGCCGCATCGTTTAACATTTTTACCTGCCGGAGAAGGCATTCACGCCACATCCGGCAGCATTATCCCGCGCATTGTCGGCTATCTGACATTATCTCTCCGCCCTGGCAAGCACCTGAAAATCGCTCATACTTTAATCGGCAAACAGTCCTTTTAGATGCTGTTTTCGATACGCAATTTCAATCAAGGAGTCATTATGGCTGGTTGGTTTGAACTCAGTAGGAGCAGTGATAATCAATTCCGGTTTGTGCTAAAAGCGGGCAATGGTGAGACTATCCTCACCAGCGAGCTGTATACCTCAAAAGCCTCTGCGGAAAAGGGCATCGCGTCAGTGCGTAGCAACAGCCCACAAGAAGAACGCTATGAGAAAAAAACAGCAAGCAACGGCAAATTCTATTTCAATCTGAAAGCCGCCAATCATCAAATTATCGGCTCCAGCCAGATGTACGCCACCGCGCAATCTCGTGAAACCGGAATTGCCTCCGTTAAAGCCAATGGCACAAGCCAGACGGTGAAAGACAATACGTAATTACGATGCCGGGCGTAGGTTGTTGGCGTCCGGCTTTATTTTCTCTCATCACAGAGTTACTATCCCTCAGGAAATTATTAATCATGAAATGAGTTTTCTCCTCATAACTGATAAGGAAAATTATGCTCAAAGGATTGCGTACATTATTTACACGCAGGGTTTTGTTTAACGTCGAAATGAATAATTCTGTTGACTGTGAATTATTTCTTATCCAGCAACAACTCCAGTCGATGATAGCCGATCCAGGCAATTATATAGCGCATGATTGTGATCTCAACGATACTCTGGTTCTTTGCCAGCTTACCCATCACCACAATGGATATATACGAGAAAAGGCCGTGCAATGTCTGGGACAAAAAGAGGATGTTGCAGCTATAGAAGAATTATTACTTGCAGCTAATGACTGGGTAAAAGAGGTTCGCCTTGCTGCAACCATAGCGTTACGTCATTTAAAGTAGGATAAGAATGCAGCGGCATTTGCCGTTAATCTTCCCTTGATACGTAACCTTCTCCAATGCCAGCGTTACGATCACCGTGCATTTGTAGACGAGATACTTAGATTTTTATTGACAGAAAATAGCCGTCCACAATTAACGTGTTGGCTTACTTGCCCTGATAAAAAACTCTCCCGCGCAGTATTACAAACGCTGATTGAATATGGCTACTTTAATGATGAATCTTCGCTGCTTTTAATACTCAAGCAGCCCGACGAAGGTTTACGAATGCTGGCGGTCACCCACTGGCTGCGTCAACAATTACCGTTAAGCGAAGCGGTATTAACTCGTCTGTTAAAAGACCGCTGGCCGCGTATTCGACAAGCAACGTTGTTTAGCCTTACTGACCGAGCTATAGAAATTCCTCCGGCGTTGTACAGCGCATTACTGCTGGATAACAATATGTTGATCCGTCTACGCGCTAAAAACATGCTTAATGACGTCATGGATGTTGTGCAATTCTGGCGTCATGTTGTCACCTCGACTGAATATACTCCCTCACAGCGCCGGGCAGCTTTATACGGGCTGGACTCCATTCATGATGCCAATATTTTAAAACTGGCAGAATGGGGATTATCACAGGATGTATTCCCACTGCGATTAGCCGCTATGTATATTCTTGCGAAAGCCAATCCTGATGGTGGTGTCAAAGGGATTATTCTGACCACACTGGCTAACCCGGACGCCTCCGGGCTTCGATTTATGGTTAACATCTGTGTATGGTGTCGAGTTCCGCTCACGTTCGAGGAAATACGTCAGTTGCTGGAAAACGCACCATCAGTTAAACATGCTTGCGCATATTGTCGGCTGTATCATAACTTGAACAAATGGGCCTGTTTAATTCTTCTTCTGCAATCGCAACACAAGCTAACTGAAGAATTTGCAGGTAAACAGCTCGCGATATGGCAACGCAATTTCAATCTTTCGGACATTCAACCAAATGCTCCTCAGCGTCAGCAACTTCAGGCGCTTTTTACCTGCAATCCGGAACTTCACAACAAGTTATGGGGTTATATTCCCTTTCTTTAACACCAAATTAAGGTCAACTGATAACAATTGAACCTGACGACTATCGGAATCAAAACGAAATAAATGCGCTCAGTCTTTCCCTTAACATTGTCACTGGAGTCAACCCCACCGATTGCGCTACAATGCCCGCCCTGAAAGTGGGGGCACTCCCCTAACCGCTTCATCAGGTGAAGCGGATCTGACCTGTCATCAGAACGAGAGAATTATGTTTAAACCGGAACTCCTTTCCCCGGCGGGAACGCTGAAAAATATGCGTTACGCTTTCGCTTATGGCGCAGATGCTGTTTATGCGGGCCAGCCGCGTTACTCCCTGCGTGTGCGCAACAACGAATTCAACCACGAAAATCTCCAGCTCGGCATTAATGAAGCCCACGCGCTGGGGAAAAAGTTTTATGTTGTGGTCAACATTGCACCGCACAACGCTAAGTTGAAAACCTTTATCCGTGACCTGAAACCGGTGGTGGAAATGGGGCCGGATGCGCTGATTATGTCCGATCCAGGGCTGATTATGCTGGTGCGTGAGCACTTCCCTGAAATGCCGATCCATCTCTCGGTACAGGCTAACGCCGTGAACTGGGCGACGGTGAAATTCTGGCAGCAAATGGGCCTGACCCGTGTGATCCTCTCTCGCGAGCTGTCGCTGGAAGAGATTGAAGAGATCCGCAATCAGGTGCCGGATATGGAGGTAGAGATCTTCGTTCACGGCGCGCTGTGCATGGCCTACTCCGGTCGCTGCCTGCTCTCTGGCTATATCAACAAGCGCGACCCGAACCAGGGCACCTGCACCAACGCCTGCCGCTGGGAGTACAACGTCCAGGAAGGTAAAGAAGATGACGTTGGCAACATCGTTCACAAGTACGAACCAATTCCGGTGCAAAACGTTGAGCCGACGCTGGGTATCGGCGCGCCAACCGACAAAGTGTTTATGATCGAAGAAGCCCAGCGTCCGGGCGAGTATATGACCGCGTTTGAAGATGAGCACGGCACTTACATCATGAACTCAAAAGATTTGCGCGCCATTGCCCACGTTGAACGCCTGACCAAAATGGGCGTGCATTCGCTGAAAATCGAAGGTCGTACAAAATCTTTCTACTATTGCGCACGCACCGCGCAGGTTTACCGTAAAGCTATCGATGACGCAGCTGCGGGAAAACCATTCGATACCAGCCTGCTGGAAACTCTGGAAGGTCTGGCGCATCGTGGCTATACCGAAGGTTTCCTGCGTCGTCATACTCACGACGATTATCAGAACTACGAATACGGTTATTCAGTTTCTGACCGCCAGCAGTTTGTTGGTGAGTTTACCGGTGAGCGCAAGGGCGACCTCGCGGCGGTAGCGGTGAAAAATAAATTCTCCGTTGGCGACAGCCTTGAGCTGATGACGCCGCAAGGGAACATTAACTTTACCCTTGAGCATATGGAAAACGCCAAAGGCGAAGCAATGCCGGTCGCACCGGGCGATGGTTATACTGTGTGGATCCCGGTCCCGCAGGATCTTGAGCTAAATTACGCGCTGCTGATGCGTAATTTCTCCGGGGAAACCACGCGTAACCCCCACGGTAAGTGATTAATTTCGATTATTTTTCCCGGATGGAAAATTCTTAGAAACCGATCACATACAGCTGCAGTTATTAAGGTTATCATCCGTTCCGCTGAAAAACATAACCCATAAAATGCTAGCTGTACCAGGAACCACCTCCTTAGCCTGTGTAATCTCCCTTACACGGGCTTATTTTTTATGCGTAATTCAATGAAACAGAAGGAAGGATTCATACCTGGTTACCTCCTTCCATTGACCATATCGATAGAATTCCCCTTCATAGCACGATGCCTTTCACTTAACGGCATCGTGCTCGCACAGGGTCCGGCTACGCACAGCCAGAACGCGCATGTTTGACGCTTACAAAAAATGAAGCTAAAGCATAGGAATATTTATGCCATCATTTTCTGATAGCCGCATAAAATAAAAATTCTGCTGTAGTTTCATCTATCTGCTTGTCATTATTACTCACATTCAATAATGGTGTTGAAGAATACCTTATCAGAGATAAAAATGGATGTGTCCATGGTAGTCTTGAATCTATTCTCACTCTCCACATTTGAATGTCAGACGCGCGACGCCATGTAATCCTGCCCCTTCAGTCTTCAGGTTAACTATCTGCATTTTTTTGCCCTGAGTAACACAGAAATTAGCTGCATCATTTTTCACTATATTTTCCGCACCAGATATTCTGCCCCTGGCTAAAGATGCTTCGGCTTCAGTGTAGTATTGGTTATCGAGTTTACGCTGGATATTACTTTTATAGGCAAGACCGAATTTACCGATACTTGTCTCATCATTATGCACAGCACAACCAGACATAAGAAAAACACTAATTAATGATATAGCAGCTGTCTTTTTCATCTCACCTTCCCCCATTAAACACCAACGACACTCTCTAGTGTTGAAATATAATAATGACATCATTGTCATTATTGAATAGGATTATAATAAATGTTTTGTGCAGAATTTCCTACATAAGTAGGAAATACAGACATGGAGGCCTATCACAGATAACCTCATAGGAATTATTTAATATAATTGGAATCGTACATTGAGGATGCCATTGCTTTGTTGAATATGATGCATATGCTCTTTTGAAGTTTGTCCCTGACTACCGTTAATGTTCGCTGCCACGCTGAATCCACAGTAAAATAATGCTTAAGTGCTTTCAGTGATCATTTATGCCGATAAAAACCGAGTGTACCGTTGCCCCCCTTACTGGTAACCACTGAATTCCCCATCCTTGAACTGATTTTTTATCCTCCGATTTTCATCCTGTTCTGACTCCGCCTTTTCTTTTCTGCTCTACACTATCTACAGACCAATCATAAAGGCATACGATTATGGCAGAATTTCCCGCCAGCTTACTGATTCTTAACGGCAAAAGTACTGACAATCAACCCTTGCGCGAAGCAATTATGCTGTTGCGCGAGGAAGGAATGACGATCCATGTGCGGGTCACCTGGGAGAAAGGCGATGCCGCCCGATTTGTAGAAGAGGCCCGGAAGCTGGGCGTCGCAACGGTAATTGCCGGTGGTGGCGATGGCACTATTAATGAAGTTTCCTCGGCGCTGATTCAGTGTGAGGGCGATGACATACCCGCGCTGGGGATTTTGCCACTAGGTACAGCGAACGATTTCGCGACCAGCGTGGGTATACCTGAGGCACTGGATAAGGCGCTGAAACTAGCAATTGCTGGTGACGCTATTGCGATTGATATGGCGCAGGTCAACAAGCAAACCTGTTTTATTAATATGGCAACGGGTGGGTTTGGGACACGTATTACCACAGAAACGCCGGAAAAATTAAAAGCCGCGCTGGGTGGCGTCTCTTACATCATTCACGGCTTAATGCGCATGGATACACTGCAACCGGACCGTTGTGAAATCCGCGGTGAAAACTTTGACTGGCAAGGTGACGCACTAGTCATTGGTATTGGTAACGGCCGTCAGGCAGGTGGCGGTCAGCAATTGTGCCCGAACGCATTAATTAACGACGGCTTACTGCAACTGCGCATTTTCACCGGCGATGAAATTCTTCCGGCTCTCGTATCAACCTTAAAATCTGACGAAGATAACCCGAATATTATCGAAGGTGCTTCGGCGTGGTTCGATATACAAGCACCACACGAAATTACCTTTAATCTTGATGGCGAACCGTTGAGTGGGCAAAACTTTCATATTGAAATACTTCCGGCGGCGTTGCGCTGTCGATTACCACCGGATTGTCCATTATTGCGTTAATCAAATTTCCCTTTCTTAATTCAGGGAGTATCAGTGATGCCGGATTCGGTGTACACACCTTATCCGGCATAAAGAACAATGCTACACCGTAATTAATTTCACCCGTGTTTTCTGCAATGCCAGTTTATCCACCTCTGACACGGCATCATCAGTAATAATAATATCAATTTTTTCGATTGGCAGTACCTGATTAAAACCGCGACGGTTAAATTTCGATGAATCGAGAACGGCAATCACTTTATTAGCGGCTGTGACCATCGCACCGCTAATCGAATAACCTTCATTAAAGGTCGTAATACCATTAACCGCATCAATACCATCAGCACCGACAAACATTAAATCGGCATTAATATCCTGCAATGAACGCTCGGCAATGGAGCCATGCATCGAGCGCGTTTTATGGCGGACCGTGCCACCACAGACGACCAGAGTAATGTCTTTATTTTCGGAAAGGGCAAACGCCGCTGGGAGACTGTTGGTAATCACCGTGATATTTTTGGCGGTCATTAAACCTTCGGCGATAAGCATTGTCGTACTTCCGCTGTCGAGAATAACGGTCATCCCTTCGTGGATCATTTTGACTGCCGCCTGCGCTATTCTGTTTTTCGGCGCGCTGGCGAGCTGAAATCGCTCTTTAAACCCGACTTCCTGGGTCTCGGTTTCACTATTACCGGACATTATTTTCGCCGCACCGCCATGAAAGCGCGTAACCACGCCTTTTTGTTCGAGAAAGCGCAAATCGGCACGGATTGTCGCTTCCGAGGCAGCAAAAACTCCCGCCAGATCCTGAACAAGCACGGTTCCCTGTTCATTCACTAATTGGATGATCTTATTCCTTCGCTCGAATGAATTCATCGTCATTTACCCATATTCAATTGTGGCTAGTGTAAACGAAGGGGGACCATTGGTGAATGATCTGTTTTGCACAATACCGGGCCAGCATCACGCTGGCCCGCGGTTTCAGGGAATAAGCAACACTTTGCCCGGCATAGCATTACGAGCGATGTCACGCACCGCCTGGGCGAAGCTTTCAAAGCTTCCACGGTGAGCGATTAATGGCTCCAGGCTTAACTTACGTTCTGTCAGCAACCGGCTCGCCGTTTCCCACTCCTGCCCCGGCCAAGGGCTGGAGTAGTTCATCCAACTGCCGATAACCGTCAGCTCTTTACGTAATATTTTGCCAAACGTTGTCGATGTTAAATGCAGATCCTGATGCAACGTGCCCACCAGCGCCAGCTGGGCATGAGGCCCGGCAATCTCTACCGCCAGTTCGACGGTTTGCGGGACGCCAGCCGTCTCGAGGATAAGCTGATTAAAGCGCAGCTCGCGTAAAACGCCCTGCATTTGCGGCGCGCTCATTTCAAGGCTGTTAAATGTTTGCATCGCACCGAAAGATTTTGCCAGTGCCAGTTTTTCTGAGCTAATGTCGATAGCCGTCACACTCTTTGCTCCCAGCGCGACAGCGCACTGAATGGCCAGCAGGCCAATGGTTCCGGCACCAATAATAATAACGTTTTTATTCTCACAACCTTGCGCTAAATGGAAAGCATGCAGGCCAACGGTAATCGGTTCAATAAAAGCCCCATCCTCAATAGGCATATGCGCAGGTAGAGCAAAGACATTTTTCCGCTTAACGACAATATATTCGGCAAACCCACCATCACGCCGTGAGCCAATAAAATCATATTTTGCGCACTGGGAATAAAACCCTTTCAGACACTCTGGACAAGTAAAACAGGGTAATAACGGCACACAGGCAACCGCATCGCCAGGATGTAAATCATCAACACCGGATCCCACAGCATCAATATAGCCGCTAAATTCATGGCCTAACGTTATTGGATAATAATGTGCACCATTTTTAAAAATTCTGGGTAAATCGGAACCACATAATCCCGAGCTGGCAATTTTTACCCGCACCTCATCCTGATGTTTAATTTCAGGAATGACTCGTTGGGCAACGCGTACGATACCATCAGTATCATTCACCACTGATTTCATAAAAACTCCTGATTATTAAGGGGGATAAACTCCCCCTCAGGTAAAAATTATTCTGCGAGAACGGCTTTTTCTTGTTTAATAAAGCCGCGCGCTCTACGCCAGGTCATGAAAATACCGGTAAGATAAATGGCACCGATAATAATGAAACCGGGAATATTTTGCGGGGAGAAAACCTGAATCAGTAACCAGGTAATGGGAGAACCGCCCTGATCCATTGAAGCCACCATGCCCCCGGCTTTTAACGCCCCAGCATTAGCCGCCAGTTGGGTGTGCAAACCAATAGTTTGCGTCGCGATCCACAGGGTGATGCTCATAATGATGACACCCGAGATTAAGGTGCGGAACAGATTTCCACGATGCACGGCAACTGCCATCGCAACAAAGAAGCCGATGGTGGCAAGGTCGCCAAACGGCAGTACCTGATTACCCGGAACACAAACAGCAATTAAAATGGTGAGCGGGATAAAAATCAGGCTTGCCGATACCACCGCCGTATGCCCCAGCAGCAACGCCGGATCAAGGCCAATCAGGAACTCCTGACCGCCGAACTTCGCCTGTAAACGACTACGGGCCTGCTTAGCGATGGGCGTTAAACCATCCATGATGGGTTTAATCACCCGTGGCATCAGCAGCATAACTGCCGCCGTTTTTACCGCCAGCTGCAATACACCTTTGACATCGTAACCCGCGAGGATGCCGATAATCAGCCCCATCACAAAGCCCACGGTGACAGGTTCGCCAAATGGGCCAAATTTGCGCTGAATATCGTCGGCGCTAAATTTAATACGGTTAACGCCTGGGATTTTCTCGATGATAGCATCCACCAGCACCGCAATTGGCCCCAGATACGCCGACGTACCGTGCGGAATAGCAATGCCTTCCAGCTCAAAGAAATTTCGGGTATCGCGGGCAAACCAGTCGCCGAGCTTATAAACAAACGCCGCGTGAATTACCACACCCGCCATCCCTATCATCCATGAACCGGTTGCCAGATGCAGCAATGCGCCGGTGAAGGTCATATGCCAGATATTCCATATATCAACATTTACCACCCGCGTCATACGGGTCAGTAGCATCGCCACGTTAACCAGAATCGCAATCGGAATCGCCACCAGCGCAATTTGCGACGCCCAGGTCATTGGTGAAGAGCCCGGCCAGCCGACATCGACCACATGCAGATTCAGGTCGAAATTTTCCGCCATCGCTTTCGCCGCCGGGCCAATGGAATCCAGCATTAAGCCAATCACAAGGCCAATGCCAACAAAGCCAATCCCGATATGCAGACCCGCTTTAAAGCAATCGCCTGCCTTCATGCCTAATATCTTAGAAAAAATAATGATGACAATCGGCAACATGACCGTAGGGCCGAGGTCGAGAATATAACGCATGACTTCTGAAAACATAGGTCACCCCTGTAAGATAGTCAGAATTTTATTTTGTAATGCTTCGATACCGACACCAGAAACAAAAGGCATGCCGTGAACTAACGGAATATCGCCAAAACTGCGGTCAACTCTGGCGGTAGTACAAATAAGATGTACACCATCCATATAGGTTTCTATTTCATTAACCCGACACTGGATTAATTCAACAGGAATATTATGACTCTGACACAACTCTTTAATTTCTTCCGCCGCCATCGTAGAGGTCGCAACCGCGCCTCCGCAAGCGACAATAATCTTGCGTTTCATAAATAGTCCTTTTTATTGTTACAGAGGGATTTATTCGTCTGAATCTAAAACATACTTTGTGAAGTATTCCTTTAACTGGGTTTCAGGAAGAGTGATTAGTGTCTCGACGATCTCGGGCTGTTGTAACTTGCCAAATAAACAGCGTAAAAGTTTCAATTGCTGCTGCGGATTTTCCACAATCAACGCAATAACCAACGATACCGCCACGTCGTTATCATCATCCGCTTGCTGAAAATGAACTTTATTTGTTGGCCTTAACAGATAAATGGCTGACGACTTAGCATGAATCGCCTCACAATGCGGTATTGCAATGGCGTGCTGTTCAAGCATTATCCCGGTGGGGAATTCTGCTTCTCTGGCAATTAATGCCTGTGGCCAGGTTTCATGAACCACACCTTTCGCGATCATCTCATTACCGATATGGGTTAAAACTTCGCTACGATCGACAAAAGAAATTCCGCTACGAACAAACAGGTTAGTCATATACCGTCCTTATTCCGCACAGCCGTAGCGATAGGCACGCAAAACATCATAAATTTTATCCATAATCAACTGATACGGTATTGCCGATAATTCCCCGGACTGTATGCGTTCAAATTGTTTGGGTAGATACTGACTAATCATGCCCAGTGGGATGTCCACGTCTTCCAGATTCGCCATCATCGTTTCAACGCTATTTTTAATTCGACTATGCGGCCAGTAATAACGAATACGATCCGACAGGCTGTAACGAATATCCAGTAATGAATCGTTAAAACCCGTGCGATAATATTTTTTCCAGTACTGCGGTTCATCGAGCATCACTTCTTCAATTACCGCCAGGCAACTGCTACGATTTTCGGGGCCGATAAGCTCCTGCTCAATTTGTGCCAGCGCAAATATCGCCTCGCGTAAAGCAAAGGTTAATGCGGGGCCGACTTTCAATATTGCAAAGTGATCGCGGACTAATTCCCAATAAGCCGTCCGGGTCTGGTAATCGGTAGAATGTGCTTCATAAACCATACGGGTGTTTTCTATCCATTGTGCCAGGGCCTGCGCTTCTTGCGGCTGATAATGGATAATATTGCTGTGATCAAATTCCACACCCGGCTGTACCACGATGGCAATCACGCGTGTTAACGCCTCTGCCAGCCCACGGGCAATAAAGGCCTTTTGATGCGTACGTAAAGTATTGGCGGCATCTTCAACCTGGGTGATGTGTACTGACTGAATGGCACTGGCCTCACCGCCTGGAACCGGAACTTCTGTGCCAATGACATAGCTCAGTTGCTCACGCTGGTAATCTGTCGCCACACTTTCCGCCACCTGACAAAGCACGGCAGCACGTTCAGCAACCGTTTCTGGCGCTAATGGTATTGGATCCCCCGCACATGACATTGACGCATCAAGGTGAATTTTACTGAACCCCGCTCGAACATATGCTTTTACCAGCTCGACGGATTTTTCCATCGCCGTATCCGCATTTTCTTGCTGCCAGCAGTTCGGTCCCAGATGGTCGCCGCCGAGAATGATACGCTCACGAGCAAATCCGATTTTATCGGCAATCGCAAACACAAATTCGCGAAAGTCCGCCGGTGTCATTCCGGTATAACCGCCAAATTGATTGACCTGGTTTGACGTTGCTTCAATCAGCACTTTGCGCGTGCTGTTGCGATCAAATGCCAGCGCCGCTTCGATAACCAACGGATGGGCAGAACAGACTGAACATATGCCGATATGTTCACCAGCTTTATGCCGGGCAATTAACGTTTTCATGTTTTTTCCTTGTTAAATGGCAGGTGCGTTATGCCCTGCCCTCGCAGCCACAATCGGCAATCACTTTGCTCACCACATCGCGCATTGCGGATTTAGCCGACTGCAAATAATCCCGGGGGTCAGTCGCTTCAGGGTGCTCGGTCAGGTAATTTTTTAACGCCTGCGAGAATGCATTTTTCAGCTCCGTTGCAACGTTGATTTTGCATATCCCCAGTTTGATGGTTTGCTGAATATCCTTAGTCGATAATCCTGACGCACCATGCAGCACCAGCGGTAAGTTCACCCACTGGCGAATGTTCTCCAGTCGAGAAAAATCAAGCGCCGGTGCGCTGGCATACATACCGTGAGCCGTGCCGATGGCGACCGCCAGGGAATCAATCCCGGTTGCCTCGGCAAATTCACGCGCCTGAATGGGGTTGGTGTACAACGCATCTGCTTCATTGACTTGCACATCATCTTCCTGGCCGCCAAGTTGCCCCAGCTCCGCTTCGACGCTGACATCAAAGCGATGGCAAAAATCCACCACCTCTTTGACCCGTGAAATATTTTGTGCAAAAGGCAGATGCGAGGCGTCGATCATTACCGAGCGCACACCTGAACGAACTTTCTGAGCGATATCGTCAAATTTCGTGTGATGGTCGAGGTGAATCGCCAATGGATGGTGATAGTGCTTCGCCATCGCGCTGACCAGCGCCACCAGATTTTCTGTACCAGCATGAGTAAATGTACCGGGCGTTCCGGCAATGATGACCGGCGCATGCATGCTGGCAGCGGTTTCCACCACCACGTGCATCGTTTCGAGATTATGAATATTGAATGCCGGAACCGCGTAACCGCCGCGCTGCGCGTTGTTCAGCATCTGCTTTGTCGATACCACGTACATTTTCACATCCTGTCGTTTGTTTTCGATTTCAAAATATAATGAAATTATTTGTTTTCAAATGTCGAGATAACGATCACAAAAACGACAATATGAAAATTAATCAGAATGACAGGAAAAAAAAACGGCCTCCCGGGGGAAGCCGTAACGAAGTGCGCGTGTTTTTATGCCGGATGCAACGTAAACGCCTTATCCGGCATACGTGGCAGCGCTGTGTAGGCATGATAAGACGCTTCAGCGTCGCATCAGGCATAGGTTGCCGGATGCGGTGTGAACGCCTTATCCGCCCTACGGGGTAGTGCTGTTCGTATGAGGCGTATCAGGCGATAGTAATTTTGCTATCGAGATAAACGTCCTGCACGGCGTTAATCAGTTTCACGCCGTCAGCCATCGATTTCTTGAACGCCTTACGTCCAAGAATCAGCCCCATTCCGCCTGCGCGTTTGTTGATAACCGCAGTACGCACTGCATCGCTGAGGTCAGTTTCACCGCCTGCAGCACCGCCGGAGTTTATCAACCCTGCCCGGCCCATATAGCAGTTAGCTAACTGATAACGCACCAGATCAATCGGGTTTTCGCTGGTCAACTTGCTGTACACGCGATCGTCGGTATAACCGTAATTAATCGCTTTATAACCGCCGTTATTTTCCGCCATTTTTTGTTTGACGATATCTGCACCTATGGTTGCCGCCAGATGGTTCGCCTGACCTGTCAGGTCGGCGGAAACATGGTAATCAACGCCATCTTTCTTAAAGGCGGAGTTACGCAAATAGGCCCACAGCACGGTCACCATGCCCAGCTCATGCGCGCGTTCAAAGGCCGCAGAAATTTCTTCAATCTGGCGACGTGACTCTTCCGAGCCAAAATAGATAGTCGCGCCAACCGCCACCGCGCCCATGTTGAACGCCTGCTCCACGCTGGCATACAGCGTTTGATCGTAAGTGTTCGGGTAACTTAGCGTCTCGTTGTGATTAAGTTTGACAAGGAATGGAATGCGATGCGCGTAACGCCGCGATACCGATGCCAGCACGCCGTAAGTTGACGCCACACAGTTACAACCCGCTTCGATCGCCAGTTCAACAATGTTTTTTGGATCAAAGTAGAGCGGGTTAGCGGCAAATGAAGCTCCGGCAGAGTGCTCAACGCCCTGGTCAACCGGCAGAATAGAAAGATATCCTGTGCCAGCCAGACGCCCAGTGTTGTACAACGTCTGCATATTACGTAACACCGCTGGCGGGCGATTATTGTCAATCATCACGCGGTCTACGTAGTCATGTCCGGGGAGATAAAGCTGGTCAGAAGGAATAGTCATACAACGGTGCTGTAAAAGGTTGTCGGCGTCTTTGCCAAGCAACTGCGCAATATCTGTCATTACTATGCTCCCGTAAATTCCGATTGGATATCGGCTATGGATTGTCCTGGCCCGCCTTTTGCGGGCAATCATAATCCTGGTCGTTACAGGCGAGTTTTTCCATCTTTTGGATGTTTTTTCAGCGTTTTCTGTTGGCTCGATTCATCAGAAAAAATGTTACCGCGGTCAAGTTTTCACCGCAAAGGTATTTAAAAGGTATTATTAAATGGTATTGTCATCGCGTACCTTACATTACCTGTCATGAAGGAATTAAAAGATGAAAACAACAGCAAAGCTGTCGTTCATGATGTTTGTTGAATGGTTTATCTGGGGCGCGTGGTTTGTGCCATTGTGGTTGTGGTTAAGTAAAAGCGGTTTTAGTGCCGGAGAAATTGGCTGGTCGTATGCCTGTACCGCCATTGCGGCGATCCTGTCGCCAATTCTGGTTGGCTCCATCACTGACCGCTTTTTCTCGGCGCAGAAAGTGCTGGCGGTATTGATGTTCGCTGGTGCGGCGCTGATGTATTTCGCTGCGCAACAGACCACTTTTGCCGGGTTCTTCCCGTTACTGCTGGCCTACTCGCTAACCTATATGCCGACCATTGCGCTGACTAACAGTATCGCTTTTGCCAACGTGCCGGATGTGGAGCGTGATTTCCCACGCATTCGTGTGATGGGCACTATCGGCTGGATTGCCTCCGGTCTGGCATGTGGATTTTTGCCGCAAATGCTGGGTTATGCCGATATCTCTCCGACTAACATCCCGCTGCTGATTACCGCCGGAAGTTCTGCTCTGCTCGGTGTGTTTGCGTTTTTCCTGCCCGACACGCCGCCAAAAAGCACCGGCAAAATGGACATTAAAGTCATGCTCGGCCTGGATGCGCTGATCCTGCTGCGCGATAAAAACTTCCTCGTCTTTTTCTTCTGTTCATTCCTGTTTGCGATGCCACTGGCGTTCTATTACATCTTTGCCAACGGTTATCTGACAGAAGTCGGCATGAAAAACGCCACCGGCTGGATGACGCTCGGCCAGTTCTCTGAAATCTTCTTTATGCTGGCATTGCCGTTTTTTACCAAACGCTTTGGTATCAAAAAGGTATTATTACTTGGTCTGGTCACCGCTGCGATCCGCTATGGCTTCTTTATTTACGGTAGTGCGGATGAATATTTCACCTACGCGTTACTGTTCCTCGGCATTTTGCTGCATGGAGTAAGTTACGATTTTTACTACGTTACCGCTTACATCTATGTCGATAAAAAAGCCCCCGTGCATATGCGTACCGCTGCGCAGGGGCTGATCACGCTCTGCTGCCAGGGATTCGGCAGTTTGCTCGGCTATCGTCTTGGTGGCGTGATGATGGAGAAGATGTTTGCTTATCAGGAACCGGTAAACGGGCTGACCTTCAACTGGGCCGGGATGTGGACTTTCGGTGCGGTGATGATTGCCATTATCGCCGTGCTGTTCATGATTTTTTTCCGCGAATCCGACAACGAAATTACGGCTATCAAGGTCGATGATCGCGATATTGCGTTGACACAAGGGGAAGTTAAATGAAAACAGAACGTATTCTCGGTGCTCTTTACGGGCAGGCGTTAGGGGATGCGATGGGGATGCCGTCCGAGCTTTGGCCACGCTCCCGCGTCAAAGCACACTTTGGCTGGATTGACCGTTTTTTGCCTGGCCCAAAGGAGAATAACGCGGCCTGTTATTTTAACCGCGCCGAATTCACCGACGATACCTCAATGGCGCTGTGTCTGGCGGATGCGTTACTGGAACGTGAAGGCGAGATCGATCCGGATCTGATTGGGCGTAATATTCTCGACTGGGCGCTGCGTTTCGACGCCTTTAACAAAAACGTACTAGGTCCGACCTCGAAGATTGCTCTCAACGCCATTCGCGACGGTAAACCCGTTGCTGAACTGGAAAACAATGGCGTGACCAACGGCGCAGCGATGCGCGTCTCGCCATTAGGTTGTTTGCTTCCGGCGCGTGATGTTGATTCCTTTATTGATGATGTAGCGCTGGCGTCCAGCCCGACTCATAAATCCGATCTGGCGGTGGCAGGCGCGGTAGTCATCGCATGGGCGATTTCTCGTGCCATTGACGGAGAAAGCTGGTCAGCGATTGTTGATTCACTGCCTTCAATTGCGCGACATGCACAGCAAAAACGCATCACTACCTTCAGCGCCTCACTGGCAGCACGTCTGGAGATTGCGCTGAAAATTGTGCGCAATGCCGACGGCACCGAATCCGCCAGCGAACAGCTGTATCAGGTGGTTGGGGCAGGTACCAGTACTATTGAGTCCGTTCCGTGCGCCATTGCGCTGGTTGAACTAGCACAAACCGACCCGAACCGTTGCGCCATTCTGTGCGCCAATCTTGGCGGTGACACAGACACCATCGGTGCTATGGCGACGGCAATTTGCGGCGCGTTGCATGGCGTTAACGCTATCGATCCTGCGTTAAAGGCGGAACTGGATGCGGTAAATCAGCTTGATTTTAATCATTACGCCACGGCGCTGGCGAAGTATCGTCAACAACGGGAGGCGGCATGAGCGGCGCTCGATTACACACGCTGCTGCCTGAATTAACCACGCGTCAGCCGGTTATGGTGATTGGCGCGGCAGTCATTGATGTGATCGCCGACGCTTATGCCCTGCCCTGGCGCGGGTGCGATATCGAACTGAAACAGCAGAGCGTTAACGTTGGCGGCTGTGCACTGAATATTGCCGTGGCGTTAAAGCGCCTCGGTATCGAAGCGGGTAATGCCCTGCCGCTCGGCCAGGGTGTGTGGGCGGAAATTATTCGTAACCGGATGGCGAAAGAAGGATTAATCAGCCTCATCGATAACGCCGAAGGCGATAACGGCTGGTGTCTGGCGCTGGTTGAGCCTGATGGTGAACGCACGTTTATGTCGTTCAGTGGTGTTGAAAATCAGTGGAATCGCGAATGGTTGGCGCGATTAACCGTTGCCCCTGGCAGCCTGCTCTATTTTTCCGGTTATCAACTGGCCTCGCCCTGCGGTGAATTGTTAGTGGAATGGCTGGAGAGTCTGCAAGACGTGACGCCGTTCATCGATTTTGGCCCACGTATTGGCGATATCCCGGATGCATTACTGGCGCGAATCATGGCCTGTCGACCTTTAGTGTCACTCAATCGTCAGGAGGGTGAGATTGCCGCCGAACGTTTTGCTTTATCAGCAGAGATAACAACACTTGGCAAGCAATGGCAGGAGAAATTTGCCGCGCCGTTGATCGTTCGTCTGGATAAAGAAGGCGCATGGTATTTCAGCAATAACGCTTCTGGCTGCATCCCGGCATTTCCAACGCAAGTTGTAGACACCATTGGGGCGGGCGACAGTCATGCAGGTGGCGTATTAGCTGGACTGGCCTCTGGTTTGCCACTGGCGGATGCCGTATTGCTGGGCAATGCAGTGGCGTCGTGGGTTGTCGGGCATCGCGGCGGTGATTGCGCGCCAACCCGCGAGGAACTACTCCTCACACACAAAAACGTATAGATCACTGCGACAGTGGCTGATGCTGTACTCAATAGGCCGTTGCTGTTGGTCAAGCGCCACTTGCTTGATCACCAGCACCGGTATTTTACTATCTAATTGAATATGTGACTGAAACTCGGCATCCGGCATCCGGGCGCTAACGCGGGAACGGGTACGCTTTGGAAAAATATGCTGACTGCGGAAGTAGTCATAAAGAGAGATTCCGATGGCATCAACATCATGAATTAAATGCGCCGGAACCCACGACTCCTCAATAGAGACCGCTTCTTCATCAACATAGCGAATACGCTTAAGCAAAAAGACATCACTACCCGCTTCGACCGCCAATTGCTGCGCCACCTCTTCAGGGCATTTAACCACTCGCTTGTTAACCCATAGCGTATCGGGCTTTTTCCCGCGCAACACCACCTGCTGAGAAAATCCTCGCGCTTCTTTTAACGAGTATTCAAAGATGTTATTAATCTGCGTGCCGTAGCCGCGCGAACGTGTCACCACGCCCTCTTCTTCCAGCGCCTGCATCGCCTTGCGCACCGTAATACGCGAAACGCCGGTTAACTGACTTAAATCGCGCTCGCCGGGTAAAATATTGCCATGTTCCAGCACCCCGCTGCGCACGGCATTTTTCACCGTTTCGGCAAACTTAATATAAAGCGGCGTGTTATCCGCCGCTAAAATACGTTCGTTCAGTTGGGCAATCAGCTGGGTATGCGCTTGTTCCATTTGTCTTTTTCCTGCCAGGGAGTCTGGTGGGAGTATATCACTGCTTCTTATTTAAGGCGTTTCTTTAATCCCATCAACGAATGCCTGCAACTCCTCCACCGTGCCATTAAACACATTAAAATCCACCGGACCATTAATGCCATCTACCTGTCCACGGTCGGAATGCTGCCAGAAGCGCCAGGCCATTCCGTCATTGTCCGGACGACGTTGATAGTAGTGAGCCACCCACCACGGATATTCATTGAAATAGCCCGCCAGATTCGTGTGATAAAAAACGGCTCCTGAGTAAATAATCGGCTTTTTTCCCGTGCGTTTTTCGACCATTTTTAGCCACTGACTTACCCGCTTGCGTAATTCTTTTGCCGATAATTTTCCCCGTTCTTCTACGTCCAGCACGGCAGGGAAATCGCCTTGTGAGAAATCCACCGTTTGCAGAAATAATCGCGCCTGAACTGAAGCGGATACCGACGGGGAGAAATAATGATACGCCCCGCGCAGCAGGCCATTTTCGCGGCTTAGTTGCCAGTTACGCGAAAAATAGGGGTCCACCAGCTTTTCGCCCTCCGTCGCCTTGATAAAGGCAAATTGCAAGCGAATACCGTTATCGCGCATTTTTGCCACCCGCTGCCAGTCGATTCGCTCCTGCCAGCGTGAAACATCAATACCATGAATGGTGTAACTGGCAGGAATGCGAATAGCAAAAGATTTGACCGGACGATAACCGTAGAAGTGGATGTAGTCTTTAATCTGAATTGCTGTCGAGTAGAAAAAATTCACCGTCTGACGCGGATAAATTGCAACGATGGAAATTAGCCCAAGAGCGCATAATAAAGCGGTGAATTTTTTTCGACTGGTGATGCTCAGCTGCATTGGTTTCATCCCTGAATGTCAGCGCCAAAGACTGACAATAACCAAAGCAGCTATAGTACGGTGCTCACCACCAGGCGTGGAAGTGGTGAACCGGACCAATACCGTGACCAACTTCCAGCGTGTCGGCCTGGGCTAATGCCGATGAAAGCCAGCTTTTTGCCTCCTGTACGGTGTCAGCCCAGTTTGTATGGCGCGGGCGCAGTGCAGCCAACGCCGCAGAGAGCGTACAACCAGTGCCGTGGGTGTTTTGGGTCATAATGCGCGGTGCGGTAAACCGTTGTTCACCCTCGCGGGTAAACAGCCAGTCCGGGCTTTGCTCATCATCCAGATGACCACCTTTCATTAGCACTGCGCCACAGCCCATCGCCAACAGCGATCGCCCTTGTTCCAGCATTTCCTGTTCGTTGCGCGCGTGTGGCGCGTCGAGCAAGGCGGCTGCTTCGGGCAAGTTTGGCGTTATTAATGAAACCTGTGGCAATAATCGACTGCGCAGCGTAGCAACCGCCGAAGGTGAAAGCAGCGGGTCGCCGCTTTTTGCCAGCATAACGGTGTCGAGCACCACGTTTTGGATCTGATAACGTTGCAACCGTTCTGCCACCGCTTCAACAATATCAGTTTCCGCCAACATACCGATTTTAGTGGTATCGATTCGCACATCGCTGAACACCGAATCGAGCTGGGCGGCGACAAAATCAGGCTCAATGCGATACACCGACTGTACGCCACGGGTATTTTGCGCCACCAGTGCAGTAATCACTGAGCAACCATAAGCGCCAAGTGCCGAGAACGTTTTGAGATCTGCCTGAATTCCTGCGCCACCACTGGGATCAGTGCCTGCAATTGTCAGAGCGTTAATTCGTTTCACGCCTGCACCTCCTGCGTCAATTGCCAGAGCGCATCAAGAAAATGGGGAACAAAACTGCCAGGCCCTTCACTTCTGGCGACGGCGCGTTCTCCGGCTTGTTTCATCCAGTGACAGGCAGATGCGATATTTTCCAGCATATCGCCAGGTAATGCACAACAGGCAGCGACAACTGCCGATAATGCACAGCCAGTTCCTACCACTTTGGTCATTAACGGATTGCCGCCGTGAATGCCAACGGTGCGACGACCATCGGTAACATAATCCACCTCGCCTGTGACCACGACGATTGCGCCAGTTTCCCGTGCCAGTGTTTGTGCAGCGGGTATCGCATTAGCTGCGGCGTCAGTGGTGTCCACTCCCCGTCCACCATTAGCAACGCCAGCTAATGCCATGATTTCCGAAGCATTACCACGTATCGCTGCCGGTTTAAAAGATAAAAGTTCATGACAAAAACGGCGACGATAATCGAGTGCGCCAACCGCGACCGGATCAAGCGTCCAGGGGGTTTGAGAGTGTGTTGCCTGTTCAACGGCAGCACGCATCGCCTGTGCGCGTGGCTGCGTCAGCGTGCCGACGTTAATTAGCAAGGCACTGGCGATAGCCGCAAACTGACTGGCTTCTTCGGTTTCGATAACCATCGCTGGCGATGCACCGAGCGCCAGCAAGGTATTGGCAGTAAAGGTTTGCACCACATCATTGGTCATGCAATGCACAAGAGGGGAATGTTGGTGAAAAAGGTGTAACGCGTGCGCAGATTGCGCGGAACTCAGCAGGTCGACTTGCATAGTTTGCTCCTGCCATAACGTGAAGAAGCAATGACCTGGTGGTCCGTGACTTCCCTACGCTGGCATTATCCAGATCAGGTGATACGGGTATTTCTCAGCCTTCACGCAGAAGGGCACCCCGAGTCGTTTGGTTGAATCTCTATATTTTGTGCCAGATTAGGGGAAGAGGCTTGCAGATGCAAGCTCGCCTCCATTCATCGCTTCTTCATTGTGACCCCATTTTGTACTCCATATCAGAAATGAAAAAGAAACAATCCACATCCATTATTCATATGGTAAAAACTATTGATTATCTTATTTATCTAATTTATATTATTTATCTAAATTTGATAGGTGAGATAAAAAATGACAGAAACCCAGATCTACGAGAACATTAAGCAAGCCATTAGCAGCGCACCACGAAATAGCCAAACGATGGAAATGCACCTCCAGATGATCAAATACGCTGACCATCTTAAAAACGTCACGGCAAAAGAGTTTTGCGAAGGTGTAGGACTTAAAGCCAGCTTTGGTACAGAGTTCAGCAAAATGAGAAATCTTACCGAGCGACTCAAAGCCGCCGGACTTGATACCACGAAGTTATAACAAACGAAATCATCAATATATTACTTTTGTTTTCCAGGGTTCCCTGTATATGTGTACCTATGATCATAAACACCAGTTACCACCACGTAGCTGATACCATAATATTTTCATTTTTACTTTAAATAAAGAGATAAGTTTAGAGAGTGGAATAATTAAGGTCTATTTCCTCTAGCTTTTTGAGATTGAAAGTTGAGAAAGATAATTCTTTCATCTCAATAACACCGAAGTTTGATAGCTGTTTAAGCCACAGTTGAAGACCAGCATCAGAGCAACCTGCTCGATGTGTTACATCACTATATTTTATTAGTGTTGATTTCCTCTTATAGAGATAAACAAGGACTTCATAGATGCGTTTTCCGGTGTCATTGGATACGCGCTATACCACCATTCTTGGCTAAATATTGGTTCATAATCATACTTTAATTAAAATGGATCTAAAAATTCATCATAGATGGCTGGATTTTTCATAGAAAAATATGTTTGAACACCATTTGATATTTTTATTTATTGATCACAGGTTAACGTTCTTGAATATTCTATAAATGATGCCTCCTCTATTCTAACTCTACCCACGCAATATATATACAACCCTACCTATACTCGAAGTACGTTCAACACATAAGACAACGAAAAGTAGTTGTGTGCTGTAAAATTTAAATATCTTAATAATTAATTTCAAGAGCATGCTGTGCCCCCTATATTATGCAAATGAAAAGTAGGAAAAAATCCATAAGACACATTAAACGATTACAATAATCAAACCTATATTAAGGTGAATAGAAGGTATTCGAATGAGTCATTTCTAATATTTTTAGTCTTACGGGCAAAGGCTATCTATTACCTAACATACAATGGAAAGCGGGAAAGTATGTAGATAGTGCAACTTGTTCCCTGAACTGCTGTTTATCCAACCTATTGCTATGAAAGTACGTAATAATTTCAAACCTAAACAATACCATTACTAAACAAATGAAAACTTGTTCATTTTACTAATTAATAGTTTTATAATGACTACCCCAAAATAGGTAACTCAAATCCAAGCAAAGGGAAAATATGAAGAGTAAAATTTTTGCTGCACTTCTGCTACTACCTCTATTTACTTATGCAAGCTCCTATAAATGTGATGCTCTTCAGCAGGGTCAAATTGGCAGCAATGGGAAAACCGTTACGGCACAATCCTCCATCGATATTGACGGCAAACAGATGCATTTTAGCTTGAACGGAGTGAGTTGGGATCTTTCATATATTGGTGAAAAACAGATTGCAAAGATGTATAGCACCGAAAGCGGGAACGTCTCTGTATCTTTCATTGATGCCAATCCCATCATCTTCGTGCTACATCTCGTAAACGATGATGGTAGAAAAGGCACTTACAACATCAGTGAATGTTCTGAATTATAAGAGGCTACAATGAAAAAACTACTCGTTACCGTCATCTTTGTGGCAATGATGCCAAATGCATTCGCACTAAGTCACGGAGACAGCGCAACACTTAAAGAAGGTACATTTAACTGTAAAAAGTTAACTGACTTTTACGAGATGATCAGTTACATTCAGGACAATGACCAACAGGCTATGCTGAGTCTCATTACATCCAATAAATGTCGCGTGTTAGATGAATCAATGACAGTAGAAATCCAGAGCGTCGATGACAAAGGTTTTGTTTCATTCATAACTCCAGGTGGTCATGGTGGCTGGGCTGTGAAGCAATTTTTCGAAAATTAATCAAACTATATCCTCGAATGGCGTGTGTCCTCACGCCATTTACTCTAATTCAGCTTAACGTCACTTGTCCCTCTATTTATTGCCTCAACTACGGCCATATTAGGCACTTTCATTTGATATAAGAATCCAGCACCTTCAGAACGACATCCAGATCTTCTTCACGTTTTAGCTCATCCCCCTGGTGAACGATGTGTTCCGTCAGATGCCCCTTAATCACTTCGCGCATCAGGCCGTTTACCGCGCCACGGATAGCAGCAATCTGTTGTAGAACAGCTGCGCATTCGTGCGGCTCGTCGAGCATTTTCTTGAGCGCCACGACCTGGCCCTGAATCTTACTGGCACGCGCTTTCAGTTTCTGTTTATCACGGATTGTATGAGACATGGCAACACCTGGTTAACAAGAACATGAAAAATCATAGCACTATTAATCTACTGGGGGGTAGTATCATGTACTGGGGGGGAGTAGAATCAGATTGTCGAATTAATACTAAGAATTATTATCATGACTGAATTTACCACTCTTCTTCAGCAAGGAAACGCCTGGTTCTTCATTCCCAGCGCCATCTTACTTGGTGCGCTTCATGGCCTGGAACCAGGGCACTCAAAAACGATGATGGCGGCGTTTATCATCGCCATCAAAGGCACCATTAAACAGGCGGTGATGCTCGGACTGGCAGCAACCATTTCGCATACCGCGGTGGTCTGGTTGATTGCCTTTGGCGGGATGGTGATCAGCAAACGTTTTACTGCTCAATCTGCAGAACCGTGGCTCCAGTTGATTTCCGCGGTGATCATTATTGGCACCGCGTTCTGGATGTTCTGGCGTACCTGGCGCGGCGAACGTAACTGGCTGGAGAATATGCACGGGCATGATCATGAGTATCATCACGATCACGAAGATCACCACGACCATGGACATCATCACCATCACGAACATGGGGAGTATCAGGATGCTCATGCACGAGCCCATGCCAATGACATCAAACGACGCTTCAATGGCAGAGAAGTGACCAACTGGCAAATTTTATTGTTTGGGTTAACAGGTGGACTGATCCCCTGCCCGGCAGCAATTACCGTGCTGTTGATTTGTATTCAGTTGAAAGCCCTGACACTAGGCGCAACACTGGTCGTCAGTTTCAGCATTGGCCTGGCGTTAACGCTAGTCACCGTAGGCGTTGGCGCAGCAATCAGCGTTCAGCAGGTCGCAAAACGCTGGAGCGGATTTAACACTCTCGCTAAACGTGCCCCCTATTTTTCCAGTCTGTTGATTGGCTTAGTTGGGGTGTATATGGGCGTGCATGGCTTTATGGGCATTATGCGATAGGCTGCATGTTATCTTCAGCCCAGGATGATTCTTAAATCAGCTATTTCCGCTGGCTCTCTGCTCGCTAAGGATGCTTTTAGGGCATCCTTTCATTTACACTTTTTACGAAATCATGGGATCACTAACAAAATATCGCTTGTCAGTTATATTGTATGGCAGGAAAGATATGCGACTGATATTACAGATCCCCAAAGTGGAGAGTATATGACCATTAAAAATAAGATGTTGCTGGGTGCGCTTTTGCTGGTTACCAGTGCCGCCTGGGCCGCACCAGCCACCGCGGGTTCGACCAATACCTCGGGAATTTCTAAGTATGAGTTAAGCAGTTTCATTGCTGACTTTAAGCATTTCAAACCAGGCGATACCGTCCCAGAGATGTACCGCACCGATGAGTACAACATTAAGCAGTGGCAGTTACGTAACCTGCCCGCGCCTGATGCCGGGACGCACTGGACCTATATGGGTGGCGCGTATGTGTTGATCAGCGACACCGACGGTAAAATCATTAAAGCCTACGATGGTGAGATTTTTTATCATCGCTAAAAAAAGCCCCCTCATCATGAGGGGGAAATGCAGACACCTTGTTATTTTTTATTATTAGCCACTTGCTCGTCTTGCTTGTTATTAGTCGTATTTCACGTTGATTAATGCGGTTGCCTCCAGTGCGCCAGATTTAATTTTATTTGTATCGTAGACGTAGTAACTGGCAGTTATCGGAATTGAAACCGTTGTATCTGTAAGTATTGACTTTGCCGCAATTTCTTTTAAATTTGTGTATTCTTTACTGCTGTTAGTGATATTTAAAAGTGTGACTGGAGAACCATTACTTTCAAGAATAAATCCTACACCATTATCTTCCGCACCTTTCAGTATTGTGTTGCTGTTGGTTAACAAGTCAGAACTTGATAAATACACCTGCATTTTCCGTGATGTTTGATTTTGTTGACCTAATAAGTTTTTACAACGCAGAACAATATCCCCTTTGTTACTATTTATTGTTGCTTTGTTACCTGTAGCTGGTAATTGTGAAACGGGAATACTCTCTAAAGTAATTAATAAATCGTCCGGTTTGCAGGTTGTGGTTATCGGGTTGTATGACAATGTCAGATTAAAGGAATAGACACCTGCATTTTGTGCCAATGCATTTCTGTAGCTATTTACACATGCATCCCATGACTTGCCACTGAATAAACACAGTAAAAATTGTACTGCAGCACTCCCGCGTGTCGATGATGAAGCACTGGATAATGTCGCAACACCATTAATCATCACTGAACCGCCGCCCCCCGCAGAAACATTCATTTTTGCATTACTGGCCGCAGGTGTCACCGTTACCGAATAACCATTGGTGAAACTGGTCTGATTATTTGACAACGTGATGTTGTTTTTATTGGTCCATTCAAAATGTAAATTTAATTTAATGGTATCGTTATAAAGTCCAACAATAACATCCGACGGGCTCATAGGGGTGATAGTATTTGTACTCACGCATGACGAATCATTAAAATTATGCTCATATGTTGCCATTTGTGTTTGAGTAAGTGCAAAATCCCCCTGAACAATCAAATTGTGCTGAACAGATAACTCACTATAACATGCTGCATAGCTCACAGGCATAACCATCATCGTTAATATAAATAGCATTATGCGAATTTTCATAGAACCACCTGACTATTACTGGCAAATATAATTTCTACTTTCATCAATCTCTTTACCGAAGGTGATTGTGCATGAAAGCCCTTGTTGCTTATCAATTGCTACATTAACCGATGGCGGTACTTCATTGGTGCGAATAAATAACTGGCTTCCCTGGCCGACAACGCCAATATTATGACCATGGATATCATTGACTTCATAACCAAACGTTAATGGTTGCCCATCCGTTCTTAACGCTTTTATAAACCAGGGCTTGCGCTGATCGGTATCAAAATTAACCAGTACAACCGCGCCGCGAAAAGGGGCGGCAATGTTCCGGTTGCCACGTAATTCTGCTTCGCTATCGCTTTGCGACACATCCAGCATCAGGTGATTTTCCCGATAAGGTGTCATTCCGTCGTATACCACCACTCCATTACGGTTTGTTGTGCGATATTTTTGCCCATTGACATAAGCATCTTTAATTCCTGGCGCATTCATCACAGCAAACGTTTCGGAAAGACGGTTCGCCAGATTAACGCCACCCGACCAGGCGACAATGCCCCCTGAAATACTGGCTCCAGCTTGTCGATAAGCACTCGACTGACTATAACTGCCATTCACTGTCGCAACCGGCGCGTTCCAGGTCAAATTCGCGCCAGCTGTCGTTTCATTTCCCTGATGCTGATGACTTAAGTTGACCCCATAGTTAAATTGATCCCGGCTTCCAACGGTTCCCGATAATCCCGTATTATTTGAGGCAAACCCCTGATCATCAAACGTCGTTGAGTTAGATATATATATTTGCCGACGAGGCGTCGTAACGTCATCACCCCAATCAAAGGGAATCGCTATAAAAATATTAAAACGTTTCTCTTCATGATGATTCTCGTCATAAGCCTGGCTTGCCGCGAGGGTATAGCTTATCCGTCGCAGGTTGTTGGAATAACTCAACTGATAATCCTTACTGCTGCCGCTACGCCCCCAGTAATCTCGCCATAACGTACTTAAGGACACAGAACCCCAGCCTTCTGGCAATGACTGGCTCATATTGGCAGAAAAGCTATTTTTACGGCCAAAATCGTTCTGGTAATAATCGGCAATGTCATAGATATCGTTTTCATCACGGCGATAATTATCTTTATTGTTTGCCCAAACGTGATCGTTAAATGTCCGGTAATCACGCGACGAATAACGCCAGGCCGCCAGACCAAAACGCGTCGACGTTTGGCTCACAAATTTGTTGTAGGCAATTTGATAACTTTGCCCGTCAAACACATCGCCGTTGTCTTGTTTACTATGCGACTTCGTGGCATCGACGGAAATGGCACCAATGCGTGTATTCCAGCCAGTCCCCAAAGTGAACGCGTAATAATTATTCGCGACCATCGATCCGCCATACAGCGTCAATAAGTTATTAAAACCATACTGATAACCCGCCTGAACAAAATCACTTTGTTTGCTCGCCCCTTCAATATGGCTACGACCTGCCGCAAAATCATATTTCGACACGCCGGGTTGCAGCATATTCGGCACTGCTGCATAAGGCACCAGATAGGTGGTTACCGAACCGTCCGCCTCTTTCACGCTGACATCAAGATCTGCTCCACCACCGGCCAACTGCAAATCTGTAATCGCAAACGGGCCAGGAGGAACCTCTTTCTGATAAACCACAAAACCGTTCTGTTCAATAGTTACCAGCGCGTTACTCTGAGCAATCCCCTGCACCCGTGGAGTAAAATTTTGTTTCGAGTTAGGCAACATCTGCATATCACGAAACAACCGCACACCGCTGAAGCGAACAGAATCAAAAATATCGCTTGATGTGTACATATCACCCACGCGAAGCGTGCCGAGAAGTTGGGCAAATCCACGTTCCAGATACAGGGTATTGCTTTTCCACACCCCTGGATTGCTATTTGTTTTACTTAAACTGGCATCAGAATGCAGTTGCCACCCCAGTAAGTTTAACCCGCTGTTAAAACGTACATATGTACTCTTGCTATTACCCGACGCTTTATAGTCGCTGTAATACTGACTCACATAATAAGAGGTATAAAACGCATTAATACCCCGCTCCCAGTTTTCCGGTGGAACATAGCCACTTTCCAGTTCTTCCACCCACGCCTGCGGTACACTGAAATCGAGACGAAAAACTCCGATATCCCAGGTATAGCTCCCACCGTGAACAAGTTGCTCAAATGTTAAACATTGCTTACCGCTGGCAAAGTTATCGGTATTAATGCCTAACCGCTTGATAATTTCCCTTGATAAACATGTTTCTTGCGGGTTGTCTTTAACAATAATCTCATATTTCCCGCGCCATTGCTTATTGACATAAATATCGATGTCATACTGCCCCGGCAAGGGTTGATTATCATCAAGACGAATATTTGCAACCTGCTGGTCTTTCATTCCACCTATCATAAAATGGGTATCAAAGGTTTCTTCAGCTGCATAAGCTTCAATGCCGAGCAATAACGCTACGATTGCTGATGCAAGTGGGGTCATTCTCAACATAGGCAGCTCCTGCAATTAAATTTTGTCACTAATATAGTTGCCATGGTCATCGATAATGGTCAGATACCAGTTATTCGCATTATTACTTTTGACATTAATACTCTGACTTTCTAAGGGGGCAATCATAATAGTTTCATAATTGACTTTGACATTATTAGCTTTGACATCCGAAATCGTTACCCAATTTGCTGAGTCATTTTTTATCACCAATCCATTGCCACTGCGATTTACCAGTAACTTTTTAAATGTCGCTTTATTTACCGGTGCAATACCCGCAGGCCGGTAAAACAATTTGATTCTGTTTTGCATTGCAAATTTCAGTGCATTCTTGCCCTCTTGCTCTGGACTATTTGGTGGAATATCCAGAACATTCAGATAAAAAATGCTCTCTTTATTAGTGGGCAGTTTATTCGACATAATTTTGATTTTTACTTGCTGCCCGGAATTTGCCCCTATTTTGGCCACTGGTGGCGTTAACATGAAAGGAACCTGAATTTTTTCTGGTGGTAACGACGTATCGCCATCATCAATCCACGCCTGCAGCAGCGAAGAACGGTTTCCCTGGTTCATCAACTGCACCATCACTTCTTTATTTTCTGCCGGGTAAATAATGCGCGTCCCGTAGATAACAATTCCGGCATGCGCAGGAAGGACCATAGAAGAAATGAGTAAAGCTAATAATCCTTTCATCTTAATGCCTCTTAAATTAAAAGGCCGCCATGGGGATAGCGGCCATGTTTATTACCTGGAGAAATTTGAAATTTTATTTATTAATCCTGCGCCACACGCATAACCAGAGAAGATAACACATCACCTGATTGCACTGAATTATCTGTCAGCTTCAGGTATTTTGCTTTAAACGGAATAGCATATTGACCTTCCGCTGTTTTATAACTCTCAATGTTAAAAGGTGCAGAAACATCCAGGACATCGCTGTTATCACCTAAATAGAGATAGTACCCCACGGTATCGTTGCTACTGGCTATCGCCTTATCGTTTCCGGTTATTTTATCGTTGGTAATCAACGAGAGTTTTACACCAGCAACTTCTTTCGGACAGCTAATTTTTAACATGCTGCTGGTTACACCGACTGCATCATCATAGGTCGAGTATTTAGCTTTACCTTCAAAGACAGTGGTTGGTACAGTTGGCATATTAATACTTACTGAATCACCACCCGCTTCGAATTTACACGGAGATTCTGCAATATTCCCTTTAATGGTTAATGTTCCGGTATCAACGTCTGCGGCAAATACCCCAGCGCTCATAAAAAAAGAAGAAAAGACAGCGGCAGCAATAATTGAACGTTTCATAATATGTTCCTTAATAAAATTTATTTTTTGGTTGTTAAGAGTCTGTATCTCTTGGAAACAAATTTCTCACATCAAAAAAGTTGCCGCAATGTAAACATATTGTTTTGATTTAAAACAAATTAACTATTGCAATATAAATACAACAAATACTTAAGCATATTAAATATTTATCACATCTATTAATTAATGCAGATTTTTTTAAATGGTATTATTAATATCAATAAAAAAGCTTAAATCATTCACACGAATGATTTCAGCTTTCTAAATCCGCTTAAAAAACCAGGGTGGCAAATTAATCGTAGCGATTTAACACGATTCGACGTTTGCTATCACTACCTGCAACAACCACTTCTGTCGTCACACCTTTAACTGGCGAAGAAACCTGATGACGAGTATCAACATTATACGTTAACTGACCACAATGCTGTTGAGGTTGACCATTAACCATAGCCATACTGCATGTTGGGGGACTGATCCTGCCATTAATCGTTAATGTGGCAGTCTGTGAAGAGAACGCGGGAGAAGCCATTCCATAGGCAAGAAAAATAATTCCTGACAGCCAGTACTTATTCATTGAACGTTATCCCTGTAGTAAAGGTTATGCCTGGATAGAATGAGTGCATAACAAACTATAGCTGTACATCCACTACACAGCCACGAAGGATGATAATGAAGCATTGCCTGTACAATCAATCGACTTTATAGAGTTTCGGACGAAGGTCCGCAGAATATTCGCAGCATTAAATAAGTGTTCATTAATGCGGCAAAAACAAATACACCGCATCAATGTAACATCTCTGCGGTGTACGAAAAACAACCAAAAAGGTTAATACGCGTCAGACCGCGCGGAAGGAAATCTCGCCAGGAATGACTTCTCCCTGCCAATAAAGCTGGGCTGCAACGCGGTCAGCCAGCTGGCGGTAGATAGCAGTAAATTCGCTCTCCGGACGGCTGATAACCGTTGGCGTGCCTTTATCGAGATCTTCACGTAAGGAGATGTGTAACGGCATCTGCCCCAGCAACTGCGTGTGGTATTTCTCGGCCAGTTTCTCTGCACCACCGGTACCGAAAATCGGTTCATGGTGACCACAGTTACTGCAAATATGCACACTCATGTTCTCGACAATACCGAGCACCGGAACCTCGACTTTCTCGAACATCACAATGCCTTTTTTCGCATCGATCAACGCAATGTCCTGCGGGGTGGTGACCACTACCGCGCCAGTTACTGGAATGTTTTGTGCCAGTGTCAATTGAATGTCACCGGTGCCTGGCGGCATATCAAGCACCAGATAGTCGAGATCCGGCCACAAGGTTTCCTGCAACATCTGCATTAACGCCTTGCTCGCCATCGGACCACGCCACACCATCGCATTGTCGTCAGTGACCAGATAACCAATTGAATTGGTTGCCAGTCCATGAGACATAATCGGTGCCATATGGGTACCGTCCGGCGAAGTTGGACGCTGATTTTCTGCGCCCAGCATGGTGGGTATTGATGGGCCGTAGATATCGGCGTCCAGAATGCCGACTTTCGCCCCTTCCGCCGCCAGTGCCAGCGCCAGATTTACCGCCGTGGAGGATTTACCCACGCCGCCTTTACCGGAGCTGACCGCAATGATGTTCTTCACGCCGTTAATTCCCGGCTGATTCTTCACGCGTTTTAAGGTGGCGATATTGTGCGACAGTTTCCAGTCGATAGCTTTCGCCCCGGTGATGCGCAGCAGTTCAGCGCTACATTGCTCTTTTAACTCTTCGAACGCGCTATGCCAGACGAATGGCATAACCAGTTCCACATGCAACGTGTCGTCCATCCAGGCGACATGGTGCAACGCTTTCAGCGTGGTGAGGTTATGCTTCAGGGTTGGGTGCTGAAAATTGGCCAGTGTCCCGGCGACCATTGCGCGCAAGGCTTCTGGTGATTTGGCCTGGGATTGTTCGTTCATCCCGACTCCTTTTTTGTATAGATAAACCATCAGCTGATAGTTTACCTGAAGAATATAGAGAAGTACTTACTTAACATTTTCCCATTTGGTACTATCTAACCCCTTTTCACTATTAAGAAGTAATGCCTACTATGACTCAAGTCGCGAAGAAAATTCTGGTGACGTGCGCACTGCCGTACGCTAACGGCTCAATCCACCTCGGCCATATGCTGGAGCACATCCAGGCTGATGTCTGGGTCCGTTACCAGCGAATGCGCGGCCACGAGGTCAACTTCATCTGCGCCGACGATGCCCACGGTACACCAATCATGTTGAAAGCTCAGCAGCTTGGTATCACTCCGGAGCAGATGATTGGCGAAATGAGTCAGGAGCATCAGACTGATTTCGCAGGCTTTAACATCAGCTATGACAACTATCACTCGACGCACAGCGAAGAGAACCGCCAGTTGTCAGAACTTATCTACTCTCGCCTGAAAGAAAACGGTTTTATTAAAAACCGCACCATCTCTCAGCTGTACGATCCGGAAAAAGGCATGTTCCTGCCGGACCGTTTTGTAAAAGGCACCTGCCCGAAATGTAAATCCCCGGATCAATACGGCGATAACTGCGAAGTCTGCGGCGCGACCTACAGCCCGACTGAACTGATCGAGCCGAAATCGGTGGTTTCTGGCGCTACCCCGGTAATGCGTGATTCTGAACACTTCTTCTTTGATCTGCCCTCTTTCAGCGAAATGCTGCAGGCATGGACCCGCAGCGGTGCGTTGCAGGAGCAGGTGGCAAACAAAATGCAGGAGTGGTTTGAATCTGGCCTGCAACAATGGGATATCTCCCGCGACGCCCCTTACTTCGGTTTTGAAATTCCGAACGCGCCGGGCAAATATTTCTACGTCTGGCTGGACGCACCGATTGGCTACATGGGTTCTTTCAAGAATCTGTGTGACAAGCGCGGCGACAGCGTAAGCTTCGATGAATACTGGAAGAAAGACTCCACCGCCGAGCTGTACCACTTCATCGGTAAAGATATTGTTTACTTCCACAGCCTGTTCTGGCCTGCCATGTTGGAAGGTAGCAACTTCCGCAAGCCGACCAACCTGTTTGTTCACGGCTATGTAACGGTGAACGGCGCGAAGATGTCCAAGTCTCGCGGCACCTTTATTAAAGCCAGCACCTGGCTGAATCATTTTGACGCTGACAGCCTGCGTTACTACTACACTGCGAAACTCTCTTCGCGCATTGATGATATCGATCTCAACCTCGAGGATTTCGTCCAGCGCGTGAATGCCGATATCGTTAATAAGGTTGTAAACCTGGCATCCCGTAACGCGGGCTTTATCAACAAGCGTTTTGACGGCGTGTTGGCAAGCGAACTGGCTGACCCGCAGTTGTACAAAACCTTCACGGATGCCGCTGAAGTGATTGGTGAAGCATGGGAAAGCCGCGAATTTGGTAAAGCAGTGCGCGAAATTATGGCGCTGGCTGATCTGGCTAACCGCTATGTCGATGAACAGGCTCCGTGGGTGGTGGCGAAACAGGAAGGCCGCGATGCCGACCTGCAGGCAATTTGCTCGATGGGCATAAACCTGTTCCGCGTGCTGATGACTTACCTGAAGCCGGTACTGCCGAAACTGACCGAGCGTGCAGAAGCATTCCTCAATACGGAACTGACCTGGCATGGTATCCAGCAACCGCTGCTGGGCCACAAAGTGAATCCGTTCAAGGCGCTGTATAACCGTATTGACATGAAGCAGGTTGAAGCACTGGTGGAAGCATCTAAAGAAGAAGTGAAAGCCACTGCCGCACCAGTTACTGGCCCGCTGGCAGATGATCCGATTCAGGAAACCATCACCTTTGACGACTTCGCCAAAGTTGACCTGCGCGTGGCGTTGATCGAAAACGCAGAGTTTGTTGAAGGTTCTGACAAACTGCTGCGCCTGACGCTGGATCTCGGCGGTGAAAAACGCAATGTCTTCTCCGGCATTCGTTCTGCTTACCCGGATCCGCAGGCACTGATTGGTCGTCACACCATTATGGTGGCTAACCTGGCACCACGTAAAATGCGCTTCGGTATCTCCGAAGGCATGGTGATGGCTGCCGGTCCTGGCGGGAAAGATATCTTCCTGCTAAGCCCGGATGCCGGTGCTAAACCGGGCCATCAGGTGAAATAATCCCCCTTCAAGGCGCTGCATCGACAGCGCCTTTTCTTTATGAATTCCTAAAGTTGTTTTCTTGTTTGTTCAACGCTCTTAATTTTTTTCATTAACTGCTAGCATCCGCTTATAACTGGATATAAATACAGGGAACGCGGATGAAGAGTTATATCTATCAGGACGAAAAATCGCATAAATTCTGGGCGGTGGGGCAGCAAGGTAACGAGTTGCATATCAGTTGGGGAAAAGTTGGCACCCAAGGGCAAAGCCAGATAAAAAGCTTTGCGGATGCTGCGGCGGCGGAAAAAGCGGAACTGAAGCTTATCGCTGAGAAAACGAAAAAAGGCTATGTGGAAGACGCTTCGGCAAACGTACATATCCCCCCCGTCACCAAAGTCACTCCTGAAGTTGAAACTTCACCTGAGAGTAAAAACAAACGCCCATGGCTGGCTGATGATGCAGCCATTCCGCTAACCGACGATATTAACCGATTTGCTTTTCCACATCGCTCTCGCCCCAGAGATATCAATTATCTGCACAAAGATGGCCAAATATGGAAGCGCATCGCGAATAACACGAGGGCATATGACCCCGACAATAATTACCGCTCTTATCCAGAAAACTGGCAGCAGGCTTTTGCTGAGTTACAAATGCGAGTTCAGGGTAATCAACCGACAGGGAGTGCGCAATCTGATGCAGCATTGCTCTGGGGCTTTTGGAACTCTTACTCTCAAGATGAACTGGTCGATGACTTAGTCATTCGCTGTGGTCTGGAAAGTGCCGTTGAAATCGCCCTTCTCGCTCTTCAACTCAAATATAAACCAGTAAAAGGCGCAGTAACCACCATCATTCCACCTAATCACGAAGCAGAATCGCTACCGAGTTGGCATCAACGTCTATGTCATCATCTTTCACTCGCTTCAGAAGATGAGTGGCAACGCTGTGTGGATAAAGTGCTTACTGCTATTCCGACGCTATCCCCCGCACGGCAACCTTTTGCTGCATTACTGATCCCTGAACGCCCGGATATTGCCAATGCTATGGCGCTACATTATGCAGATCAAAACGTCCCTGCGATGACCTGGTTAAGACTGGTGGTAACCAATGACGCTGCTCCCACTACAACCGAAAAATACGACTTCCCACCATTGCATCGTGATTTTCGCGCTTATCTGGCAATGTTGCTGGCGAATAATGGCGTGCGCGGTGTAAGCCGGATACTTACTGAGTTTGTGGAAGAGCATTCTGACAATCCCACTTATCTCTTCGAGCGCATCAGCGAGACTGAAGATCTTGTCAAATGGCTATGGAAAACGAATCACCCGGATGCGATTCAAATTCTGATCCTCGGTGTAAATAGCAAGAAAAAGCACCTGGAATACTTAAGCAAAGCCTGCCAAAAACATCCCGCTGCGGCTATTGCCGCTTATGCAACTTTGCTGGCAATACATGAAGACGCACAGTGGCGCAACGCGCTTGTCAAACTGGTTACCGTCACGCCAGAGTTAGTATGCGACGTCATTCCCTGGGTTAATGCTAAGGCGGCAGGCATATTATCTGAATGTCGTCCTCAGTCAGTCGCTGAAGAATGTGAGTATGCCACTGCGGATATGTTGCCAGAGCTGCTTGTCGCTCCACCGTGGGCAATAAATAAGAAAAAGAATGTAATACCCGTATTTGATTTACCGGTACTTCCCATCCCTTCCGTCACTGACATCACACCTGGAATTACAGAGTTAATCAGTCACACTGACATATCCAGATTCAGTGAAATCGCGAAATATCAGGCATCACAGCAAACCTTATTTACCGATCTGCCACTAATTGAAAAGGAAAGCTGGGAAACGTCTTTCATCCCTTTAACGCCAGAACAGCAAATCCTTTGGCTACTGGGGTTTAAGGAATGGAGCAGAACCGGAGAAGAACAATACGAAAAAAAAATAATGCCACAAAGCGCAGTTGAGGCCCTGTTACGTTTCGATTTCCCCGCGCTGAAAGCAGAATGCGCAGGTAATCAGTGGCGAAGGTGAAGATAATGTGCTGACGTTATCACTGCCAGCTTCAGCCAGTGCGCCCTTTGCTGTTGAACGCATGGCAGCTCTGTTACAACAAACAGAAGATCCCGTTAGTCTGGTTTCTGGGTTTATCAATTTTGCTGAGGGGCAATTGACACTGGAACCACGAGTAATGATGACGCAAACCCTCGCCTGGGCACTGGACGCAGAAACCGCGCCTGTGGCACCGCTACCTTCTGCCAGCGTTCTGCCTGTACCGTCTACCACTCATCAGTTACTGATGCGCTGTCAGGCGTTGCTTATTCAACTGCTCCATAATGGCTGGCGCTATCAGGAACAGAGTGCCATTAGTCAGTCAGAGTTGCTGGTCAATGAACTCACCGCGATGGGTTTTTATCGGCTGGCACATGTGTTGGGACAATTTCGTAATACAGAAGGCGAGGCACGGGGAGAAGCAATGAATAACTGCGTTTTGCTTTGCGAACAATTATTAACCTTGCTTGAGTAACAAGAACAAATAGTGCTTTTTACAAAGAGTTCTACTCCAGTTCCGGACTGCTCACGCCAAGGTATTAGGCATATCCTATATGGCCCCTGGTGTGGTCACCAGTTCCTTGATTAAATAAAATGGAGTTTTACATGAAGGCTTTCAATAAGCTGTTTTCCCTTGTTGTTGCATCTGTTCTGGTTTTCTCTCTTGCTGGCTGCGGTGACAAAGAAGAATCGAAGAAATTTAGCGCTAATCTGAACGGTACTGAAATTGCTATTACCTATGTCTACAAAGGTGACAAGGTTCTTAAGCAATCTTCTGAAACCAAAATTCAATTTGCCTCCATTGGTGCAACCACCAAAGAAGATGCTGCCAAGACACTTGAGCCGTTAAGTGCCAAATATAAAAACATCCCTGGCGTTGAAGAAAAATTAACCTTTACCGATACTTATGCTCAGGAAAACGTGACTATCGATATGGAAAAAGTTGATTTTAAAGCCCTGCAGGGTATTTCAGGTATCAACGTTTCTGCTGAAGATGCCAAAAAAGGTATCACTATGGCGCAAATGGAACTGGTGATGAAAGCAGCTGGTTTTAAAGAAGTGAAATAATCTGTCGGCGGCCATGTTTTTCGCATGGCCGCCATGCCCGTCTTAGCTTTTCTTCACATGCTGGCGCGCTGCCAGTCCACGCAAAAAATAACGTAAAAATTGATCGCCGCATTCGCGGAAGTTTTTATGATCCGGTGCACGCATCATCGCCGTAATTTCCGGCATCGAAACGCGGAACTGCTGTTCGGTAAGGATCGCCAGAATATCATCAGTTTTCAGCGAAAACGCGATACGTAATTTTTTCAGCACGATGTTGTTATTAATGCGACGTTCCGGCTCCAGTGCCGGCGCTGACTCATCCTTGCCACGTTTTTCATAAATCAGGCCATTCAGGAATGAAGACAGAACAATGTCCGGACAACGCTGAAACCCTTCTTCGTCTTCTTTGCGTAGCCAGACGGCGATCTGTTCCGCAGTGGCTTCGACATTACCCAGCGCCAGAATGCGCACCAGGTCGTTATTATTGGCTTTCAAAATGTAGCGCACGCTGCGCAGAATATCGTTACTTAGCATGAGGCCTTCAGGTGTTGATGAGGCAAAAAACCATTTTAGCAGTCTTTTACAGGCCAATCGCCTCTTTTAAACTTTTCAGATAGCGGCGGCTGACCGGAACAGTTAAGCCATTACGTAAAATCAACTCGGCCTGGCCGTTATCTTCCAGACGAATCTCCTGTAAATGCGCGAGGTTAACCAGGTACTGACGATGGCAGCGCAGTAGTGGTGTACGGCTCTCCAGGGTGCGCAAAGTCAGTTCGGTAAAACCTTCTTTCCCTTCGTGGCTGGTAACGTAGACACCGCTCATCCGACTGCTGACAAATGCTACATCTCTCATTTGCAGCAAATAAATCCGACTATGCCCCGTACAAGGGATAAATTTCAGCGCCTGTTGATTTTCCGGTAACAGCGAAACATCCTGCTTGCTGCGCTCCTGACGCAAACGCGCCAGCGTTTTCTCCAGCCGCGCTTCATCAATTGGCTTCAGCAGATAATCAAAGGCATGTTCTTCAAAGGCTTTAATGGCGTATTCGTCAAACGCGGTGAGAAAAACGATATACGGACGATGTTCCGGGTCGAGCATCCCCACCATTTCCAGACCGCTAATACGCGGCATCTGGATATCGAGAAACAGCACGTCCGGGCGCAGTTTATGCACCGCGCCGATCCCTTCTACTGCGTTTGAACACTCGCCGACAATTTCAATATCACTCTGCTCCTGCAAAAATACGCGCAGGTTCTCCCGTGCTAACGGTTCGTCATCGACAATTAAGACTTTAATCATGCCTCGTCCCTCCATGGCAGTCGTAACGTTATTCGGGTGTAATTATCAGGTTCACAGGCGACGCTTATCCCATAGTCATCGCCAAACCGTTCACGTAAACGCTTATCCACCAGATTCATCCCCAGCCCGCTGGCATTGGTTACCGGTTGATACAAGCCAGCATTGTCTTCGATCTCCAGCATCAAATGTTGCCCCTCACGTCGGGCGCTGATTGCTACTCGCCCTGTATCCAGCAGTTGTGATGTCCCATGTTTAATGGCGTTTTCCACAATCGGTTGCAGGGTAAACGCGGGCAATTGCTGCTGGGATAATTCTTGCGGAATAGCAATATTGACCTGCAACCGCGACTGGAAGCGCGCCTTTTCAATTTGCAGATAAGCGTTCACATGTTCAATTTCGTCGGCGAGAGTAACAAACTCCGAAGGCCGCTTTAAGTTTTTGCGGAAAAAAGTGGAAAGATACTGCACCAGCTGACTGGCCTGTTCGCTGTCGCGGCGGATCACCGCTTTAATGGTGTTAAGCGCATTGAACAGAAAATGGGGGTTCACCTGGGCGTGAAGTAGTTTGATCTCTGACTGGGTGAGCATCGCTTTTTGCCGCTCATATTGCCCAGCGAGAATCTGCGCCGAAAGCAATTGCGCAATCCCCTCGCCCAGCGTGCGATTGATTGAACTGAACAAACGGTTTTTGGCTTCATACAATTTGATGGTGCCCATCACCCGCTGATTTTCACCACGCAACGGAATCACCAGCGTCGAACCCAGTTTGCATTGCGGATGCAACGAGCAACGGTAAGGCACTTCGTTGCCATCGGCGTAGACCACTTCACCGGTTTCAATCGCTTTTAAGGTATAAGTCGAAGAAATCGGTTTGCCGGGTAAATGGTGGTCGTCACCAATTCCGGTAAAGGCCAGCAATTTCTCTCGATCGGTAATCGCGACTGCACCAATATCCAGCTCCTGATACAGCACCTGTGCCACTTTCATGCTGTTCACTTCGTTAAACCCCTGGCGCAAAATGCCTTCCGTCGAAGCCGCCACTTTCAGCGCAGTAGCAGAAAAAGCCGAAGTGTATTTTTCAAACATCGCGCGTTTATCGAGCAATATACGCATAAACAGCGCCGCGCCGACGGTATTGGTGACCATCATTGGCGCAGCAATATTACTCACCAGACGCACCGCATCTTCATAAGGTCGGGCGATCGCCAGGATGATCAACATTTGCACCATTTCAGCGACGAACGTGACGGCACCGGCGGTAATGGGGTTAAAGACTTTATCAGTGCGCCCGCGACGGATCAGGATGCTGTGTACCAGGCCGCCGAGCAATCCTTCAACGATGGTCGAGATCATGCAACTTAGCGCGGTCATGCCCCCCATCGAATATCGATGTAACCCGCCGGTCAGACCAACCAGCCCACCGACGACCGGACCGCCGAGTAAGCCGCCCATTACCGCACCAATCGCACGGGTATTGGCAATAGAATCGTCAATGTGCAGCCCAAACCAGGTGCCCATGATGCAGAAGATGGAAAAGACGATGTAGCAGAGAAATTTATGCGGCAGACGAACCGTGACCTGCATTAACGGTATGAATAATGGCGTTTTACTCATTAACCACGCAATGACTAAAAAAACGCACATCTGCTGAAGCAGCAGCAACACCAGATTAAAATCGTACATACCCGCAAACCACACTTCCCTTTAAAACGCGTAACATACATTGCCTGCGTTTAACTTTCTTTGAACTCTTGCAGAAAAATGAGAATTCGTGAGTACGATCACTCAAAATCGCCTGGCAAAAATAAAATCACCCTATAGATGAACAAAAAACGGGCAAAACTACCTGGTTCGCAAAACTGCGTCTAAAGTTAAACTGGGACCTCGCGAGCAAGGGTGAGACGATGGCGCTTTACACAATTGGTGAAGTGGCGTTGCTTTGTGATATTAACCCTGTCACGTTACGCGCGTGGCAGAGGCGTTACGGATTGCTGAAACCGCAACGGACAGACGGCGGTCATCGGCTGTTCAATGATGCCGATATTGACCGGATCCGCGAGATCAAACGCTGGATCGACAACGGCGTGCAGGTCAGCAAAGTTAAAATGCTGCTCAGTAATGAAAATGTTGATGTGCAGAACGGCTGGCGCGATCAGCAAGAAACATTACTGACTTACCTGCAAAGCGGCAATCTGCATAGCCTGCGAACGTGGATCAAAGAGCGCGGTCAGGATTACCCCGCCCAGACACTCACCACGCACCTGTTTATTCCTCTGCGCCGACGACTTCAGTGCCAACAACCGACTCTCCAGGCGCTGCTGGCGATCCTCGACGGCGTACTGATCAACTACATCGCCATTTGTCTGGCTTCGGCACGTAAAAAACAGGGTAAAGATGCGCTGGTGGTTGGCTGGAATATTCAGGATACCACCCGTCTGTGGCTAGAGGGCTGGATTGCCAGTCAACAAGGATGGCGCATTGATGTCCTCGCCCACTCGCTCAATCAACTACGCCCTGAACTGTTCGAAGGCCGTACATTGCTGGTGTGGTGCGGTGAAAATCGAACCTCTGCCCAACAGCAGCAACTTACCAGTTGGCAGGAACAAGGCCATGATATTTTCCCACTCGGCATTTAATGATTCGTTAACAAATGCGCTTTACTGTACAATCCTTTCGTTAACATAAGGAGTGCATTATGCGCATAGCTAAAATTGGGGTCATCGCCCTGTTCCTTTTTATGGCGTTAGGCGGAATTGGTGGCGTCATGCTCGCAGGTTATACCTTTATTTTGCGTGCTGGCTAAGCGCCTGCACCAGCCTTTCAAACAGGCGGTCTGCGATGATCGCCGCCAGTGCCACCAGTAACGCCCCCTGGATCACATACGCGGTATTAAATCCGCTAAGCCCGATGATGATGGGCGTACCCAGCGTGCTGGCCCCTACCGTTGAGGCGATCGTCGCCGTACCAATGTTGATAATCACCGAAGTTCGCACGCCCGCCAGAATCACCGGAGCCGCCAGCGGTAGCTCGACCTTACGCAGTTGCTGACCACGGCTCATTCCCATACCTTTCGCAACTTCTGTCACGCTGGCATCAATCGCTCCCAGCCCGGCAAGTGTCGCCTGCAGGACGGGCAGCACACCGTAAAGGATCAAGGCGATAATCGCCGGTTGCAGACCAAACCCAATCACCGGAACGGCAATCGCCAGCACCGCAATGGGCGGAAAAGTCTGCCCAACGGCGGCAATAGTTTCCACCAGTGGGCGAAATTCCGCGCCCCACGGGCGAGTAACAATAATTCCGGCACCTGTGCCAATGATCACCGCAAACAAACTCGAAATTCCCACCAGCCAGAAATGAGCCAGTGCCAGAGCAGCAAAACTTTCTTGCTGATAAACGGGGCGTGGCAGTTGTGGGAACAAGGCAGAAAACAGCGGCTGGCTGTAAGGCAGCCAGAAAATCAGTGCCACAAACAGAGCAATGAGCCAGAACAGCGGATCGCGCAACATCTTCATACGCTTACGCCTCCACCAGCAGATCCTGAAAATGCAGCGTGCCGCAAGGCTGGCCCTGCGTGTTCACCACCGGCAGCACTTCGCATCCCCGCGCGACAAACAGGGAGAGCGCATCGCGTAGCGTCATCTCTTCTGCCAGCGCCTCACCTTCAGCCCGCTCTTCGCGGCGCACATAATCCGCCACGCTACGTAACGAAAGCAGGCGCACACCCAGTTCACTACGGCCAAAAAACTGGCGGACGAAATCATTCGCCGGACGAGTCAGCATCGTCAGCGGATTGCCCTGCTGCACCACTTCACCGTGATCCATCAATACCAGATGTTCTGCCAGCCGTAGCGCCTCATCAATATCATGAGTGACCAGCACAATGGTACGCCCCAACAAACGGTGAATACGCGTCATCTCTTGTTGCAACGCGCCGCGCGTTACCGGGTCCAGTGCGCCAAAAGGTTCATCCATCAGTAAGACTTGCGGATCGGCAGCCAGTGCGCGGGCCACTCCCACACGTTGCTGCTGACCGCCGGAAAGCTGATGCGGATAACGCTCACGCAAATTCGGCTCCAGCCCCAGTAGCGCCATTAATTCGTCAATACGGTCGTCGATCCGCGCCCGCGGCCATTTTTGTAATTGCGGCACAGTAGCAATGTTTTGCGCCACGCTCCAGTGGGGAAACAGGCCAATAGATTGAATGGCATAGCCCATCCGGCGGCGCAACTCCAGCACTGGCAGCGAGCGAATTTCTTCTCCGGCAAAGCGGATCACTCCGCTGTCATGCTCTACCAGACGGTTGATCATTTTCAATGTGGTGGATTTACCGGAGCCTGATGTACCAATCAGCACCGAGAAACTCCCTTCCTGAAAATTGAGATTGAGATCGTTAACGGCTTTTTGTGTGCCGAACAGTTTGCTGACATGGCTAAATTCAATCATTACTTTTCACCTTCAGCAGTGCGATAACCAGATCGAACAGTGCGTCGATCAGCACCGCCAGTACGATTACCGGGATCACCCCCAGCAACACTAAATCAATGGCACTGCTTAGCAGCCCCTGGAAAACCAGCGCACCAAAACCGCCTGCGCCGATTAACGCCGCAATCACCGCCATGCCGACGGTTTGCACCATCACCACCCGCAGGCTGCGCAGAAATACCGGTAACGCCAGCGGTAACTGCACATGCAGGAATCGCTGTGCTCCGTTCAAGCCCATCGCTGTGGCGCTCTCCAGCACATCGTGCGGGATCTGGTTCAAGCCGACTACCACACCGCGCACCAGCGGCAGCAAGGCATAGAGCACCAGCGCAATCAGTGCGGGTGTCATTCCGGTTCCTGCTACGCCGAGCGTTCCCAGCCACGGAAAGGCCGTAACCAGTCCGGCAAGCGGCGCAATCAACAGGCCAAAGAGCGCCACCGAAGGCACGGTCTGAATGACATTCAGCAGAGAAAAAATCGCCCCCTGCCGCGCAGTGGAAAAGTAGCACCAGACGCCCAGCGGCACGCCAATCACTAACGCAGGCAGCACCGCACCAAACAGCAGGGTCAGATGCTGTGCCAGCGCATCATCAAACACATCCTGACGGTTGGCGTATTCTTTCATTAGCGAGAGATCGTTAAGCGCGCCGGAATACAGCAACCACAGCGGAATAATGGCAATCTGCATATGCAACAACCAGCGCCACAGCGGATGCGTGGAGATTCGGCGGATGGCATCGCTACAGGCCAGCAATGCCAGAGCCGCAGCCAGCCAGAAACCACTGCCGAGGCTGGTACGCGCCAGCGCACTGCCATTTTGCGCCAGTTGTGTCGCCGCCTTTCCCGCGCCCCACACCAGCAATATGAAGATGAATTGCGCCAGAATGAGTGCAAAAATGCTGCCTTTTTTACCGGGAATAAAACAGGCGGTCAGCCAGGCGCAACCAACGCCCACCAGCATCCAGATCGTTTGCGGCCACAGCTGCCAGAGATGACGCCCCTCACCCGAGACTAAACGATTAGGCGCGTAACTGATAAACGGCAGCGCCGCTGCGATTGCCGTCAGCAACAGCAGCAGCGCCAGAACAGGATTAATACGGAAATAAGTCACGGGAAATTACTTCGTCCACCCTTTTTGTTTCAGGTAGTCGGCAGCCACTTTTTTGGCATCCAGTCCTTCCACAGCAATGCTGGCATTCAGTTGCTGCAATGTTTTTGCATCGAGGCTGGCGAAGACTGGCTGTAGCCACTGTGCCATTTGCGGATACTCCTTCAACACCGATTCACGCACCACTGGTGCAGGCGCGTAGATAGGCTGAACGCCTTGCGGATCGCTTAAGGTTTGCAGCCCCAGCGCCGCTACGGGGCCGTCGGTACCGTAAGCCATAGCGGCATTAACGCCAGAGGTTTGCTGGGCAGCGGCTTTGATTGTCACCGCCGTGTCGCCACCGGCCAGTGACAGCAACTGATCCTGACCGAGCTTAAAGCCATAGGCTTTTTCAAATGCAGGTAACGCATCAGCGCGTTCGATAAACTCTGCCGAAGCCGCCAGTTTGAAGGTGCCACCGTCTTTCAGATAACGACTCAGGTCGGCAAGCGAAGTGAGTTTGTTTTTCTCTGCAACATCCTGACGCACGGCGATGGTCCAGGTGTTATTTGCAGGCGCGGGCGTCAGCCAGATTAACTTGTTTTGCTCTGCATCGAGTTTTTTGACTTTCTCGTAGCCCTGCCCGGCATTTTTCCACGCTGCATCGTTTTCATCTTTAAAGAAAAACGCGCCATTGCCAGTATATTCCGGATAGATATCCAGTTCACCGGAAGTAATCGCCCCGCGCACCACGGGAGTCGTTCCCAGTTGCACTTTATTGACCGTTGGTACGCCGTGACTTTCCAGCACCTGCAAAATGATATTGCCGAGCAGCGCGCCTTCGGTATCGATTTTCGAACCGACTTTAACGGCTGAAGCCGCCTGTAGCGGCAGGCTCACGGCTGCCAACAAAACCAGTGAACCTGCCCAGAGCTTTGAGAGTGGCATGATGCTTTCCTCATTCTTTTACTGTTGTTTTCAGCGAATTAAGAGAAAAGCATAGTTGATAATGGCTGGGTTAGCCTGAGCGGAAGGATTCAGTTGCAGAATCAGATAAATACTTAAAGGGCATATTTTGCCCGGCGTTTCTTGCCGGATGCGGCGTAAACGCCTTATCCGGCCTACAAACAGCGAAAATTCAAGAGGTTAAAAACCCCTGAAGGCCTGATAAGCGCAACGCATCAGGCAAAGGGCGCAGACGTCTCGCCCTTACTAAAGCATTACAGCAACTCAAACTCACCTTTCTTAACGCGCGCGGAATCAGTGCCGATGAAGACATTGAATTTGCCAGGCTCGGCGTCATATTTCATCTGTTGATTCCAGAACTTCAGCGCCTCAATATCGATCGGGAAGCTAACAGTCTGAGTTTCGCCCGGTTTCAGGGTGATTTTCTCAAAGCCTTTCAGCTGCTTCACCGGGCGACTCATGGAAGCCGTCACATCCTGCAAGTACATCTGCACTACCGTCGCCCCTTCGCGCTTACCGGTGTTCGTCACCTGCACACTGGCGGTCACTTTGCCGTCACGCTTCATGGTCGGCGCAGAAAGTTTCACATCAGAGACGGTGAAGGTGGTATAGCTCAGACCATAGCCGAACGGATACAGCGCCCCGTTAGCTTCATCAAAATAACGCGAAGTGTATTTGTTCGGCTTGTCGGCATTATACGGCCGACCGGTATTCAGATGGCTGTAGTACACCGGGATCTGCCCGACAGAACGCGGGAAGGACATCGGCAGCTTGCCCGACGGGTTGTAATCGCCAAACAACACATCGGCAATCGCATTACCGCCTTCAGTCCCCGCAAACCAGGTTTCCAGAATCGCATCAGCCTGCTGATCTTCTTTCACCAGCGCCAGTGGACGTCCGTTCATCAGCACCAGCACCAGCGGTTTACCGGTGGCTTTCAGCGCCGCAATCAAGTCACGTTGGCTTTGTGGAATAGTGATATCGGTACGGCTGGAGGCTTCGTGCGCCATCCCCTGAGCTTCACCGACCACAGCCACCACCACATCAGATTGTTTCGCAGTCTGCACCGCTTCATCAATCATCTCTTGGGGCGAGCGCGGATCGACTTTGACCGCTTCTTCATACTGATTCAGGAAATCGATAATGCCTTTGTCACTGGTAACGTTCGCACCTTTGGCATACAGCACCTTGCCGTTTTCACCGACGGCGTTTTTAATCCCGGTCAGTACGGTCACAGATTGATCGGCAACACCGGCTGCGGACCAGCTGCCCATCACGTCACGTTTGCTGTCCGCCAGTGGCCCTACCACCGCAATGGTTGCCGATTTTTTCAGCGGCAGCGTTTCAAGGCGGTTTTTCAGCAATACCAGGCTTTCGCGCGCCACTTCACGCGCTTCTTTGCGGTGCAGGCGGCTTTCAGCATTGGTATCCACCGGGTCAGACTCTTTCGGTCCAAGGTGGCTGTATGGGTCGTTGAACAGCCCCATATCATATTTGACGTTCAGCACGTGGCGGGCAGCGTCGTCCAGCTCTGCCATCGTCACTTTGCCGGATTTGATCAAACCGGGCAGATACTTCGAGTAGTACTCGTCGCTCATACTCATGTTGATGCCGGATTTCAGTGCCACGCGCACCGCATCTTCCGGGTCTGCCGCCGTGCCATGTTTAATCAGCTCTTTGATTGCGCCATGATCGGAAACGGTAATGCCTTTAAAGCCCCACTGATCGCGCAGCACATCTTTCAGCAGCCAGGAGTCGGAAGTTGCTGGCGTGCCATTCAGCGAGTTCAGCGCCACCATTACCGCACCGCTGCCTGCATCCAGCCCCGCTTTGTACGGCGGCATATAGTCGTTAAACAGGCGCTGCGGACTCATATCGACGGTGTTGTACTCTTTACCACCTTCTACCGCGCCGTAAGCGGCAAAGTGTTTGACGCTGGTCATCACCGAGTAGCGATCTGCCGGGCTTTTACCCTGCATCGCTTCCACCATAGTCTTACCCATAATCGAAGTGAGATACGTATCTTCCCCAAAACCTTCGGAAGCACGTCCCCAGCGCGGATCGCGCGAGACATCGACCATCGGTGCCCAGGTCATGTTCAGGCCATCATCTGCGGCTTCATAAGCAGAGACACGCCCGACCGTTTTCACCGCATCGAGGTTAAAAGACGAGGCCAGACCGAGGCTAATCGGGAACACCGTGCGCTGACCGTGCAGCACGTCGTAAGCAAAGAAAAGAGGAATTTTCAGGCGGCTCAGTTCCATCACCTGATCCTGCATGGCGCGGATATCCTGACGGGTTACGGTGTTGAAAATCGCTCCAACCTGCCCGTCTTTGATCATCTCGCGGATCGCCTCTTTCGGGTTATCCGGGCCGACGCTGATTAAGCGCAGCTGACCAATTTTCTCATCAACTGTCATTTTCTTGAGCAGTTCGGTGACGAACGCATCACGCGCTTCAGGCGTTAATGGATGGTTACCGAATAAATCATCCGCCAGTGCTGGTTGCAGGGCCAGACTCACCGCGATACCTACTGAACATAGCCATTTCATATGGATTATTCTTCCTCTGTTGCCCGACGAGGCAGCGAAAATGGTGCAAAAACCGTAGTTTGCCATAAGCATGATGGAGAGAGAAAAAGAATGCTCAGTTTATTGTCTGAATTTTCAAAATATTCACTCGCTGAATTGTCATACAAGGCGCTATGCTAGTTTGTGATATTTTTTCGCCACCACAAGGAGTGGAAAATGTCTTCCATGACAACAACTGATAATAAAGCCTTTTTGAATGAACTTGCCCGTCTGGTCGGTCATTCACACCTGCTCACCGATCCCGCAAAAACGGCCCGCTATCGCAAGGGCTTCCGTTCTGGTCAGGGCGACGCGCTGGCTGTCGTTTTCCCTGGCTCACTACTGGAATTGTGGCGGGTGCTGAAAGCCTGCGTCACCGCCGACAAAATTATTCTGATGCAAGCCGCTAATACCGGCCTGACCGAAGGCTCGACGCCAAACGGTAACGACTATGATCGCGATATCGTGATCATCAGCACCCTGCGTCTCGACAAACTACATGTTCTCGGCAAGGGCGAACAGGTGCTGGCATATCCTGGCACCACACTCTATTCGCTGGAAAAAGCTCTCAAACCGCTGGGACGCGAACCGCACTCAGTGATTGGATCATCGTGTATAGGCGCATCAGTCATCGGCGGTATTTGTAACAACTCCGGCGGCTCGCTGGTACAGCGTGGCCCGGCGTATACCGAAATGTCGTTATTCGCGCGTATAAATGAAGACGGCAAACTGACGCTGGTGAACCATCTGGGGATTGATCTCGGCGAAACGCCGGAGCAGATCCTTAGCAAGCTGGATGACGATCGCATCAAAGATGACGATGTGCGCCACGATGGTCGTCACGCCCACGATTATGACTATGTCCACCGCGTTCGTGATATTGAAGCCGACACACCAGCACGTTATAACGCCGACCCGGATCGCCTGTTTGAATCCTCCGGTTGCGCCGGTAAACTGGCCGTCTTTGCGGTACGTCTTGATACCTTCGAAGCAGAAAAAAATCAGCAGGTGTTTTATATCGGCACCAACCAGCCGGAAGTACTGACCGAAATCCGCCGTCATATTCTGGCTAATTTCGAAAATCTGCCGGTTGCCGGGGAATATATGCACCGGGATATCTACGATATTGCGGAAAAATACGGCAAAGACACCTTCCTGATGATTGATAAGTTAGGCACCGACAAGATGCCGTTCTTCTTTAATCTCAAGGGACGCACCGATGCGATGCTGGAGAAAGTGAAATTCTTCCGTCCGCATTTTACCGACCGTGCGATGCAAAAATTCGGTCACCTGTTCCCCAGCCATTTACCGCCGCGCATGAAAAACTGGCGCGATAAATATGAACATCATCTGCTGTTAAAAATGGCGGGCGATGGCGTCGGTGAAGCAAAATCGTGGCTGGTGGATTATTTCAAACAGGCCGAGGGCGATTTCTTTGTCTGTACGCCGGAGGAAGGCAGCAAAGCGTTTTTACACCGTTTCGCCGCTGCGGGCGCAGCAATTCGTTATCAGGCGGTGCATTCCGATGAAGTCGAAGACATTCTGGCGCTGGATATCGCTCTGCGGCGTAACGACACCGAGTGGTATGAGCATTTACCGCCGGAGATCGACAGTCAGTTGGTGCACAAGCTCTATTACGGCCATTTTATGTGCTATGTCTTCCATCAGGATTACATCGTTAAAAAAGGCGTGGATGTGCATGCGTTGAAAGAACAGATGCTGGAACTGCTACAGCAGCGCGGCGCGCAATACCCTGCCGAGCATAACGTCGGTCATTTGTATAAAGCACCGGAGACGTTGCAGAAGTTCTATCGCGAGAACGATCCGACCAACAGCATGAATCCGGGGATCGGTAAAACCAGTAAGCGGAAAAACTGGCAGGAAGTGGAGTAAATACGGCTGGATGCCTGATGCAAATAGAAGCATCGCATCAGGCATCGTGCACCGAATGCCGGATGCGGCGTGAACGCCTTATCCTGCCTACGGACGCGTCACGTTTGTAGGCCTGATAAGATGCGCAAGCATCGCATCAGGCATTGTGCTCCGAATGCCTGATGCGGCGTAAACGCCTTATCCTGCCTACCCTTAATCGTTCTGTGCCGTCTGCCCCGCCGCCGCCATCTGGGCGGCTTTTTGTTTTTTATAGCTCAACGCTGCTGCCGGAACAGGCATCACTTTACCGGTTTCAATCCAGGTACGCAGGCGGCTGGCATCGGCAAAATGGGTATATTTGCCAAACGCGTCCATCACCACCAACGCTACCGGTTTATTATTGATAACCGTACGCATCACCAGACAATGGCCCGCCGCATTGGTAAAGCCCGTTTTGGTTAACTGAATATTCCAGTTATCGCGATACACCAGATGGTTAGTATTGCGGAACGGCAGCGTATACGTCGGGTTAGAGAAGGTTGCCATATCTTCCCTGGTAGTACTTAACTGACCAATCAACGGATATTGTTTGCTGGCAATGAGCAGTTTGGTTAAGTCACGGGCAGTTGAAACGTTATGCACCGACAATCCGGTCGGTTCAACAAAGCGCGTGTTGTTCATTCCGAGCGATTTCGCTTTCGCATTCATCGCCTTAATAAAGGCTTTGTAACCACCGGGATAATGGTGCGCAAGGCTTGCCGCCGCGCGGTTTTCTGAAGACATCAGCGCCAGCAACAGCATATCTTTACGGCTGATTTCGCTGTTCAGTCGTACGCGCGAATAGACCCCTTTCATCTCCGGCGTCTGGCTGATATCCACTTTCAGTTTTTCATCCAGCGGCAATCGTGCATCCAGCACAACCATCGCGGTCATTAATTTACTGATAGACGCAATCGGACGCACCAAATCCGGGTGGTTCGAATAGATCACTTTGTTGGTATTCAGATCAACAATCATCGCGCTACCGGAGGCAATTTCCGGCTGTGAAGCGGTGGTAGCGGCTGCCGTTTTCGCAACGGCCTGCGGTGCAAAAGGCACAGCCAGCATCAGGGCCAGGCTAAATAAAGAAACTCGAAATTTCGGCATGATGAGCATTCAGATAGTGGTTCACGCGCACAGGTTGCGCACCGCCGGAGTAAGGATTTACTGAGGCTAGCAACGCCATCATAACGAGCAAAAAGTGCGATCGTCAAAGGAGAATCGTGAGGAAATGCTGCATTGCTGACATTTACGCCAGCAATGCAACGCAAAAGAACTTGCTAGAACAAACGATAACCGTAGCCCCATAGTATAACGGTAAGGGCGAGCAGCACTTCCAGTACCAGCACGCCAATCGCCAGCGTCGAACTGGAGAAGCTAAGGCCTTCCTCTTTGTTGATATTCAGGAAGCTCGGAATACCGAGATAAAGCAGGTAGCCGGTGTAAAACAGCGCCACCGTGCCGACCAGCGCACACAACCAGACCAGCGGATAAAGCGCCACCAGACCGCTTAAAAACAGCGGAGTTGCAACGTAGCCCGCAAAGACCATGCAGTGCGCAAGTGACGGACGCTGCGGATAATTGCGCGCCATCCACCAGATGACCCGCCCCATCACCGCGACCCCAGCCAGCATAACGCCATAAAACAAGACGGCCAGCGCCAGTCCGGTAAACCAGGATAACTTCAGGATGGTGCCATCGCCAAAATTCCAGCCAATTTGTGTGGTGCCAATGAAGGCGCAAATCACCGGAATCGCCGCCATCAGCAAAACGTGGTGGGTGTAATGGTGAGAAATCGTTTCGTTTTCGCGATTAATCACCTGCATTTCACGATCGGGATGGGAAAACAGTCCCCAGACATGGCTCATACCGCCCCCTTGTTGTGAGTTCATGAACCTGACAGTTCAAGTATAAGTCAGCTTGTGATTATTTTTTGTGCATTCATAGAATTTGCACCGTCTGATGAGCGTCCTTTTTCAGCGTGAATGATTCACAGGGTGTATGCTTACAAGCAACCAAAGGGAGACAGACGGGCCTATGGATCTCAATACACTCATCTCACAATATGGTTATGCTGCGCTGGTGCTCGGAAGTCTGGCGGAAGGTGAAACCGTGACGTTGCTGGGAGGCGTTGCGGCACATCAGGGGTTATTAAAGTTCCCGCTGGTGGTACTTTCTGTGGCGCTTGGCGGCATGATTGGCGACCAGGTGCTTTATCTGTGCGGGCGGCGCTTTGGCGGCAAGCTATTACGCCGTTTCTCGAAACATCAGGATAAAATTGAGCGGGCGCAGAAACTTATCCAGCGCCATCCGTATCTGTTTGTCATTGGTACGCGTTTTATGTATGGCTTTCGGGTCATTGGCCCGACGCTGATTGGTGCCAGCCAGCTGCCGCCGAAAATCTTTCTGCCGCTGAATATTCTCGGCGCATTTGCCTGGGCGTTGATTTTTACCACTATCGGTTATGCTGGTGGTCAGGTGATTGCGCCGTGGTTGCACAATCTCGACCAGCATTTGAAGCACTGGGTCTGGTTGATTCTGGTCGTGGTTCTGGTGGTTGGCGTGCGCTGGTGGCTGAAACGGCGCGGGAAGAAAAAGCCGGATGATCAGGCGTAAAACCATTGCCTCGGATAAGGCGGTTTGCGCCGCATCCGACATCCGTCGCACCATGCCTGATGCGACGCTTGCACGTCTTATCATGCCTACCAAATATTACCCATTGAAATAACCACGCACCTCACTGTGCTATTCTGGGTTGAACTGCGGATTCGCCAGCATAAAGCCACCATCGACAATTAACGACTGCCCGGTGGTGTAATTTGCGCCTTCAGAGCATAACCACGCCACCAGGCTGGCAATCTCATGCGTTGCGCCGAAACGCCGCAGGGGAATCGAAGGCTCCGCGTCGGGCTTCACGTCGCCGTCATCCATGCCATTCATTGGTGTGGCGATAGCCCCAGGCGCGACTGCATTCACCAAAATCTTATACCTGACCAGCTCAAGCGCCATCGCTTTGGTTAGCCCACCGAGTGCATGTTTAGCAGCTGTATAGGCGATGGCATCCGGCAGCGGCGTATGCTCATGTACCGACGTAATGTTGATGATGCGACCGCCCTGCCCTTGTTTCACCATCTGGCGGGCCGCAATTTGCGAGCATAAAAATGCACCATCAACATCAACGGTAAAAATCTTGCGCCACTCATCGAAAGCCATATCAAGAAACGGCGCTTTGGTCATTGTGCCCGCATTATTCACGAGTACATCGATGCGCCCCAGCCGTTGAATAAGTTTCTCCAGCGCCAGTGCCCCCTCTGGCAGTTTACCGAGATCGAGCTGCACCATCTCCGCACGTACGCCGTGGCTAACCACCTCACGCGCGGTATCTTTTGCCCCTTCTTCATCTGAGTGCCAGGTAATACCAATATCAAAACCCTGCTGCGCCAGTAATAACGCGCACTCTTTGCCGATCCCCGAATCGGAAGCGGTAATAATCGCGACCTGTACCATCGAGTTCTCCACTTAACGCTGAATAAACGTTAAGTATAGAAGGCGTATATCATCAGCGTTTGTACCCCCCGCCCAACGCACCAGTGAGTTGAATGGAGGCATCCAGCCACTGCCCTTGCAATAACAGGCCATTGGCCCGCTCACGCAGCGCCGGGATCCTGGCTTCGCTGACGCGGGAACCAGCAATGATACCCGCGTTAAAGCGGGCCTGCGCAAGACCTACCACACGCAAGGCATCGCGCTCAATTTGCGCCTGATGCTGGTTTTTCTCCGCCAGCGTCTGAACCTGACTGGCTGCCCGCGCCACGTCATTCACCGCTTCAACCACCGCTTTGTTGTAGCTGGCGATAGACAAGTTGCTTTCGGCTTTTGCAATATCGAGGTTGGCGTTAAGACGACCACTATCGAAAATGGGTAGCGTCAGGCCTGCCGTAACGCCCATTTGCTGCGCGGAATGACGGAACAAATCGCTTAAGTGCAACGCATCCTGTTGCAGGAAGGCCATCAGGTTGATGTCAGGGTAAAATGCCGCTTTTGCCGCATCAATGGTGCTTAACGATGACTCAACGTACCAATGCGCTGCCTGCAAATCTGCCCGCCGTGCCAGCAATGAATACCCCAGTTCATCAGGAAGCTGACTTGCCACTTTCGGCAACTCAACCGGTTTAAGCTTCAATGACTTTATCTGGTGATTTGTAAGTGCGCTTAACCGTGCCTCAATAATTTTCATTTTTCCCACGACATCGTTGAGCTGCTGCCGGGTCTTGCTGGCATTAATATCGGTTTCCACACCTTCAACTGAAGAAGTAATCCCGTTCTGATATAGCTGGCGATCGGTCGCGATAATGGTGTTCTGCTCTTTTTCGATTTGCTGCAAAACAGTGTTTAACGCTGCCTGGGTTTGCCACTCCCAGTAAAGGCGGGCAACGCTGCCAGCCAGCAATTGGCGGGTTTGCTCGCGTTCCGCCGCTCGTGCTTTAACCGTACCCAGGCGAGCAGTTACCTCCGCCCGATTCTTTCCCCAGATATCGAGATGCCAGCCCGCCGTTAAGCCAAAAGTACCGTTGGTGTACCACGGACCGGTCGTACCTGCGGCAGGATCGTTCAGAGCAAACGGCCCCATTAGCCCTTCTGCCGACATTTTTTGCCGCTCCATATCCGCAGAAAAATCGATCTGAGGGCCATCCTGAGTGGCAACTGCCTTCGCCTGGGCTTCAGCCAGCTGAATGCGCTGTTCAGCCACCTGCATATCCGGTGCGTTCTGCAGTGCATAGTTAATTAATGAAGTGAGTTGATTATCGTGATACTCCAGCCACCATTGGCTGTCTGGCCAACCATTTTTCAGCGCCGTAGGTAATGCGGTGTCAACTTGCGCAGCGGGTGTTTGCTGGCTTAACGCCTGGCGGGTTTCATGCATAGGCGCACACCCGGCCAGCATCAGTAACAGAGGAAAACAGGCGATGGCTGGGTAAAAGGAATCACGATTCATGGAGGAATAGTCAGGTAAGAAAAGGTGCGCGGAGATTACCGTGTGATGCAATATATTTTTTAGTTTCGCGTGGCAATACATCAGTGGCAATAAAACGACATATTCAGAAAAATATACAGTAAGTGAATGATATTCTCCGATTTATCTTAATCACTTATGAGTAACGGCAAAGGGCTTCGTTTTTTCCTATACTTATTCGACACTCACAAATAAAGGAACGCCAATGAAAATTATACTCTGGGCTGTATTGATTATTTTCCTGATTGGACTACTGGTGGTGACTGGCGTATTTAAGATGATATTTTAAAATTAATTAACGTCATCAGATCCGAAAATAACGAGAATATTTCAGTCTCTCATCCTGTTGCGCTCCTGTCATGTGCATTGCTTCATATAATCACTAGCGCAAGGAGCGCGCAGGGGGCGACCAGTCGCCGCCGCCCCCTGCACCCCCGGGCTCTGGCGAACAAAATCGCCGCTGCGCGGTGCCCTCGGCTTATCCCTTACGGCTACCGGGTCGGGCGCGAGGTAACATCCCTGTAAAACGCGCCCTCAGCCCACATCCATGTGGGCTGCCCCGGCCTTCAGGGAACGCCTCGGCGATTTTGACGCCACCAAACAACCGTGCGGCCTATTGATAAAGAGCTAACACATTGTCAAAAAACATCACTATGGTTTCTTAGAGTTTCTCGATATCAATGGTCTGAATAGCCCTTGCAATATCAAGGGAATTATTCAACACCCGAACATGCTGAAATAATTCCGTTGCTTCATCGTATTCTTTACGCAAATAACTCAACCACTGTTTAATCCGCGCAACGTGATATAACCCAGTATCGCCCTGCTTTTCCAGACGGGTATATTTTTGTAGCAAAGCAACCACCTCCGGCCACGGCATTCGCGGTTCGTTATATTTTACCACTCGGCTCAGATTGGGAATATTGAGCGCTCCGCGACCAATCATCACCGCGTCACAGCCGCTGATCGCCATACACTGTTGCGCGCTCTGCCAGTCCCAGATTTCACCGTTGGCAATCACCGGAATATTCAGCCGTTGGCGAATCTCGCCAATCGCCTGCCAGTCAATATGCTCCGCGCGGTACCCCTGCTCTTTTGTCCGCCCATGCACCACCAACTCCGTAGCGCCAGCCTGTTGAACCGCATCGGCGATTTCAAATTTCTTCTCACCGCTGTCCCAGCCCAGACGCACTTTCACACTGACGGGCAAATGCGCCGGTACAACTTCACGCATCGCTTTTGCACCCTGGTAGATGAGTTCAGGATCTTTGAGTAGTGTCGCCCCGCCGCCGCTACCGTTAACCGTTTTCGACGGACAGCCGCAATTAAGATCCACACCCCAGGAACCTAACTCCACCGCACGGGCGGCGTTCTCTGCCAGCCATTGTGGGAACTGCCCCAGCAATTGCACGCGCACCAGCGTACCGGATGGCGTTCGGCTGGCGTTTTGTAGCTCCGGGCAAATGCGATGAAAAACTTTTACCGGCAGCAGTTGATCCACCACGCGGACAAACTCGGTGATGCACAGATCGTAGTCGTTAACTTCGGTCAGCAATTCACGCACCAGAGAGTCGAGTACACCCTCCATCGGTGCCAGTAACACACGCATATCATCACCCGCAAAAAAATGAGGCGCTATGTTAGCGCCTCTGGTGTTTGCAGACAAACTGACTTACTGATTAATTCGGGCAAGATTTTTCCCCTCACCCTAACCCTCTCCCCAAAGGGGCGAGGGGACCGTCCGTGCACCTGATTGGGTAAGAAGTACTCAGCGTGGTTGCAGACAGTTATCTTCTTTCCAGCCGTACAGCCACTCCATGCCGCGATAAAACTCTGCCTGCGATTTCCCTTTCCACAGCAGATTACGTACCTGACGTTCTACCCCTGCGGCGTGATAAACCCGCCCCATTTCACGGGTCGACCAGACGATGCGCGCGGTACGCGGAATACGTACCGACTCATACAGCGCAAAAGCTTGCGCCGCATCACCCTCACACTGCGCCAGCGCCTTACCCAGCGTTACTGCATCTTCCAGCGCCATACAGGCACCTTGTGCCATATATTGCGCCACCGGATGAGCCGCATCGCCCACAAGCGTTATGCGCTTCGTTCCCCACTTCGCCACCGGTTCACGGTCAGCGGTTGACCAGCGTCGCCATGAAGTCGGTTTATCCAGCATCTGGCGCGGACGGGGGTGAATCCCTTCAAAGTAAGAGAGCACTTCCTCTTTACTGCCATCCTTCACGCCCCACTCTTCCTGGTGGCGACTGTGGAATGTCACCACCAGGTTATACTGCTTGCCGCCGCGCAAAGGATAATGCACCAGGTGACAGTGCGGACCCGCCCACAATACCGGCGCATTAATACGTAAATCTTCCGGCATATCCGCACAATCGATAACCGCACGGTAGACCACATGACCGGTGACGCGCGGCGCATCGCCTAATAAGCTCTGGCGCACCACTGACTTCACGCCATCACAGCCAATCAAAATATCGCCGCTCCAGCTATTACCTCGATCGTCGAAAACGGTGACATCGTCCGGCGTCTCGCGAATATCAACGACGTTTGTGGAGGTGTGATACTCCACGTCCGGATGCGTCAGTACCGCTTCCCATACCGAGGCATGAATATCAACGCGATGGATCACCGCGTAAGGGCCGCCGAAATGGTCACGAAAGGCCTGCCCGGTTTCAATACGCACCACTTCTTCGGCGTTCACCGCATCCATCATGGTGATGTGATCGGTAAACACCGCGCGCTGGCGGGCGATTTCGCCAACACCAAGACTATCCAACGCCGAAAACGCGTTTGGCCCCAACTGGATGCCTGCGCCGATCTCACCGATCTCATGCGCCTTTTCCAGCAGCACCACTTTGATCCCCTGGCGGGCCAGTGACAGCGCAGTTGCCGCACCGCCGATCCCGCCTCCCACAATTACTGCGCGTGTCACTTTAGTCATTATGGTTCTCCTGGTCAGGCTGAAATTTTATCTTGTTGATTTTCTGGCGCTGCGGCAATGAACGCTGGCAGTTGTGTGCAGGCGTCGTACACCGCTTTGCAGCGCGGATATCCACTCAGATCGCAGTTCATACGTAGCGCGTTCGCCCACTGCGGAACAAGGCAGCAGTCTGCCAGCGTCGGCGTCTCACCCACACAAAATTGCCCCGACTGGCTCTGGCGCAGTAGCTGTTCCACCGCGCTTAACCCTTGCTGGATCCAGTGCGCATACCAGCGTTTTTTCTCTTCTTCACTGACGTTCAGCTCTTCGGTCAGGTAGCGCAGCACGCGCAGGTTATTCAATGGATGAATATCACAAGCGATGGCATAGACAATTTCCAGCACCTTGTTGCGGGCCGGTTCTTCCTGCGGCACCAGCGGAACTTGCGGGTAGTGACGATCCAGCCAGTCAATAATCGCCAGCGACTGACCGAGTGACTCGCCCTCGTCAGTCAGCAGCGTCGGCACCAGCCCGACAGGATTCATCCGCCGATAGGCCAGTTCATTTTGCTGACCAATACGGATATTCACCCCTTCGGTCTGGTAATTAATGCCTTTCAGCGCCAGCGCAATGCGTACCCGGTACGATGCTGAACTATTAAAAAAACTGTACAGCTTCATCATGCACCTCAGACAATCTTCACCGCGATAGGGGTTAAGCCCTCGACGTTGCCCGTGATCACATCACCTTTCACTACCGGGCCCACCCCTTCTGGCGTACCAGTGAAGATCAGATCGCCCGGTTGCAGTTCAAAGAAGCCTGACAGGTAGCTGATGGTTTCATTCACTGACCAGATGAGATGACGAATATCGCTGCGCTGGTGATCTTCACCGTTTACCTGTAACCAGATTGGTGCGTTATCAATACCGCCGGTTTCGCTGGCTTTGTGCAGCGGTGCGATGGGGGCCGAGAGATCAAATGCTTTGCCGATTTCCCACGGGCGGCCCATCTGACGCATTTCCATTTGACGGTCCCGGCGCGTCATATCAAGGCCTGTGGCATAACCCCAGACATATTCATGGGCCTTTTCCAGTGGGATATCGCTGCCCTTTTTACCAATCGCCACCACCAGTTCAATTTCGTAATGATAGTTATCGGTCTGCGCCGGATACGGCAGCGCCAGCGTTTCGCCAGCGGCGACCGGAACAACGGCATCTGCTGGTTTGCAGAAGAAGAAGGGGGGTTCACGATCCGGATCAAAGCCCATTTCGCGGGCGTGGGCGGCATAGTTACGCCCGACGCAGTAAACGCGGCGCACGGGGAATTGTTCATCACCGCCAACAACCGGTACGGTAACGGGCGCTTGTGGTTCGAATACATATTGAGTCATTTTCTCTCTCCCAAATTAATAACGCGCTTCGCGGAACAGCCCCAGGGCTTCTTGTACCGGTCTGTCCGAAAAACTGAATAAAACGGTATCTTGCGTGGTCTGGAACGACACGCCGTGCCAGGTCGGCACCACAAAGAGATCTTTTGCACTAAAGCTGAAGGTTTCATTGCCGATAGTGACCTGCCCGTCGCCTTCCACCACGTGATAGATGGTGCTGTCAGTAGTACGCGCCACGCGTGAGGCGAACCCTTTCGGCAGCAGTTGCAGGAAAGCGCCCATCGACGGCATCGGATAGCCGCCGGTGACCGGGTTGACGTAGCGCATTTTGTAGCCATCCCACTCATCGGCATCGCCCAGGCGGGTTAAATCGTGCAGCACTTCGCGGCTACGGTCATAACGGTAGTTAAAGATGGGTGAGGAGTTCCCGGTCTGATGGCGCAGCGGCAACATATTGGCAGCGTAACGTGGCAGATAATCGCCCTCTTTACGCGTTACCGGTTGTTGCTCTTCCGGGTAATCTTCGGCAAAACCGCAGCCCAGAGTGTTCACTAATGGCAGATCCAGCCCATCGAGCCAGATAACCGGTTCGTCGCCAGGGTTACCGTGATCGTGCCAGCGCCATTGTGGGGTCAGGATAAAATCGCCCTCATTCATTGGCGTGCGTTCGCCATCAACGGCGGTAAATGCCCCTTTGCCTTCAACAATAAAACGCAGCGCCGATTGGTTATGACGATGACTCGGTGCCACTTCGCCCGGCATGATCAGTTGCAAACCAGCATACAAAGTCGCGGTGATGGAAGACTGCCCGCGCAGCGCCGGGTTTTCCAGTACCAGCACACGACGCACAGCTTCTTTCGCGCCAATCAGGCTGCCGCTCTCCAGCAGCAGCGGGCGGATCTCCTGATAATTCCAGTACGCTGGCGCACAGTTGGCGTTGGGCGTTTTCGGCACCAGGTGGTGCAGTGACTCCCACAGCGGGGTCAGGTTTTGCCCGGAAATATGCTGATAAAATTGCTCGCGGCTTTTTTGATTGTTATCAGTCATTAGGATGCTCCTTATTCGTTCACAATGCCTGCGCGAGGCAGTGAGTCAGGGACAGAGGTCGACTGGCGAACCACGGTGATCAGCAGGCTTAACATCACCGCACTGATCGCCGCGGGCACAGCGATAATGAAAAACAGGGTGTCGAAAGAGAAATTCATCGCCATCATCAGGCCGCCAGAAAGCGAGCCGACAATCGCGCCGCAGCGGCCTACGGCGTTTGACCAGCTCACGCCCGTGGCGCGGCTTTGCGTTGGGTAGAGCGTTGCGGTCAACGCGTTCAACCCCACCTGAGATCCGCTAATGCCAATGCCGGTGCCGAAAATCGCCAGCGCCATCAGCCATAATCCATCCTGGCTTAAGCCAATCATCACGATGCATACAGCGCCTACGGCATAGCTCAGCGCCAGCACGCGGAAAGGATTGAACTTATCCATCAGCACGCCCAGCGCCAGCGCGCCTAACGTACCACCAATCTGGAACGCGGCGGTGACCCAGGACGCGTGTTGCAGGTCGATGCCGCGATGGTTCAGTAGCGTCGGCATCCAGCTTGAGAGCAGGTAAATAATCAGCAGGCTCATAAAGAACACTACCCACAACATCAACGTGATGGGTAACTGACGTCCCATAAACAGTTGACGAATGCTGCCTTTTGTAACGGAGGCTGATTCAATGAGATAAAAGTGGGTATCGACATAACGCTCGCGGGTGATGGCGCTGACGGTTTTCGCAATCACCGCCTGCGGTAGCTGGCGGCGCACCTGCCAGCGTGGCGATTCCGGCAGAACTACCAGCAGTGCGACAAACAGCATCAGCGGTAACACGCCACCCAACACCAGAATGCCGTGCCAGCCAATCACCGGCACCAGCTGTGCGCTGACAATCCCGCCAAACGCCGAACCCAGCGTAAAGCCGCAAAACATCAGCGTCACCAGCGCGCCTCGGCGGCGGGCAGGCAGATATTCCGAGGTCATGGTGATGGTGTTCGGCATCGCGCCGCCCAGACCCAGGCCGGTGAGAAAGCGCAGGAAGACCAGCGTTTGCAGATCCGGTGAGAAAGCCGAGGCGAGGCTTAACGCGCCAAACAAAAAGACGCACAGCTCAATCACCCGCTTGCGACCAAAGCGATCGGACAACGGGCCACAAAGCAGTGCGCCTGCGGTTAATCCCAGCAGACCCGCGCCAAAAAGCGGGGCGAGATCGCCTGCGGTGAGTTGCCAGTGAGTGCGAATATCAGGGGCGATAAATCCGATAGCCGCGGTGTCAAAACCATCGAGCATTACCACCAGAAAACAGCAGATGATAACGCGCCACTGCATCTTGCCGACCGGAGCAGCATCGATCAGTGCTTGTAAATCACGTCGTTGAGTCATAGTAAATGCCTCAGTGCAGGTAAGGTAGATGTTTCTTTTGTTTTATGTATGTTGCGATAATGTAATTAAAGAGATGAGATGTACAATGGCATTTCGGACAGAGAGATAACCTGGAGGTTATGGCAAATGGCGAACTGGGCGCAAAAACTAAAACTACATCACCTGCAAATGCTGGTGGCGCTGGGTGAACAGGGCAATCTGACCCATGTCGCGCGGATGATGAATATCACCCAGCCTGCGCTGTCGAAATGGTTGTCACAACTCGAAGATGAGATCGAACTCACACTTTTTGAGCGGCACAGCAAAGGACTTCGTCCTACTGAAGGCGGCAAATTGTTATTGCAACATGCCCAACGGTTAATCAATGACATGGAAAGATCGCAATATGAACTGGCTCGCTTTAAACAAGGTGGACTGGTCGGCAGTCTGAAAATTGGCTGTTCTCCCGTCGCCACTGACTGCGTATCCCAGGCGATTTTGCATTTGCTCAAGGAGATGCCAACTCTACACCTGAATATCGAAGAGAAGGTGATGACCCCATTGCTGCAAGATCTGTTGGCAGGTTCTATCGATGTGGTGGTTGGGCGAATTGGCGGTCGCGCGTTGCAGCTGCCGCTGAATTATCGCGTGCTCTACACCGAGCCGGTATGCTTTGTCGCCCGTCCTGAGCATCCACTGGCGAAATACGCCACCCTCAGCTGGAATGATCTTGCTAACTGGCGGTGGATAGTCTGGCCGACAGGTACCCCCATCCGCATCAGCATTGATAATGCGCTGGTAGACCACGGCGTGATGCTGCCAGAAAACACGATTGAGTCGGCGTCGATGAACGTCAGTACCAACCTGTTACAAAGCAGCAATATGATCTCTATTTTGTCATTACGCCTGGCGCAACGTTATGCCAGCCAGGGGCAACTGGTGATCCTCAACCTGCCAAAGATTGAACAGAAAGGCAGCGTCGGTGTGTTTTGGCGTAATAACGAAACGCCTTCTTATGCTTTAAGTCAGTTTCTGCACTTTTTACAGCAGAATTAGTGTGCTGAACTGGGCACTCGCCCGATGTTACTTCCCTGTAATTCAACTATGCTGAGAATTCTTAATGTGATCGGTAGCACGTTTTACGAATTAATTGTATGATGAATCCATCTCATCTGGGGTGTTGATTATGAGTAAGACACTGAACATTATCTGGCAATATTTACGCGCTTTTATCCTGATTTATGCCTGCCTGTATGCAGGCATTTTCATTGCTTCCCTGCTACCGGTAACCATTCCGGGCAGCATCATCGGGATGCTGATCTTGTTTGTCCTGCTGGCCTTGCAAATTCTTCCTGCAAAGTGGGTCAATCCGGGATGCTACGTACTGATTCGCTATATGGCGCTATTGTTTGTGCCGATTGGCGTAGGCGTCATGCAATATTTTGATTTGCTCCGCGCACAGTTTGGTCCGGTAGTGGTTTCCTGTGCAGTCAGTACGCTGGTGGTTTTTCTGGTGGTGAGCTGGAGTTCGCAACTGGTGCACGGTGAACGTAAAGTCGTAGGTCAGAAAGGATCAGAAGAATGATGGCAAATATCTGGTGGTCATTGCCGCTAACGTTAATTGTCTTTTTTGCCGCCCGCAAACTGGCGGCGCGGTATAAGTTTCCCTTGCTTAACCCATTGCTGGTTGCAATGGTGGTGATCATTCCTTTTTTAATGCTGACCGGCATCTCTTACGACAGCTACTTTAAAGGTAGCGAAGTGCTAAACGATCTGCTGCAACCGGCGGTTGTCGCACTGGCCTATCCTTTATATGAGCAGCTGCACCAGATCCGCGCGCGCTGGAAATCGATCATCACCATCTGTTTTATCGGCAGCGTGGTTGCGATGGTGACGGGGACTTCCGTGGCATTGTTGATGGGCGCTTCACCGGAAATCGCCGCGTCAATCCTGCCGAAATCAGTCACCACGCCTATTGCAATGGCGGTTGGCGGCAGTATTGGTGGTATTCCGGCAATCAGCGCAGTTTGCGTGATTTTCGTCGGTATTCTGGGCGCAGTGTTTGGTCATACGTTACTTAATGCGATGCGTATTCGCACCAAAGCAGCGCGCGGTCTGGCGATGGGGACAGCCTCGCACGCCCTCGGTACGGCACGCTGTGCTGAGCTGGATTATCAGGAAGGTGCATTTAGTTCGCTGGCGCTGGTGTTATGCGGGATTATTACTTCGCTGATCGCACCGTTCCTTTTCCCGATTATTCTGGCAGTAATGGGCTAAAATTTGCGATGCGTCGCGCATTTTTGATGTAAGTTTCATTCGTTGCACAATTAATGAGATTCAGATCACATATAAAGCCATAACGGGTTCGTAAACTGTTATCCCATTACATGATTATGAGGCAACGCCATGCATCCACGTTTTCAAACCGCTTTTGCCCAACTTGCGGATAACTTGCAATCTGCACTGGAACCTATTCTGGCAGACAAGTACTTCCCCGCTTTGTTGACCGGGGAGCAAGTCTCATCGCTGAAGAGCGCAACGGGGCTGGACGAAGACGCGCTGGCATTCGCACTACTCCCGCTGGCGGCGGCCTGTGCGCGTACGCCATTGTCGAATTTTAATGTTGGCGCAATTGCGCGCGGTGTGAGCGGAACCTGGTATTTCGGTGCCAATATGGAATTTATTGGTGCGACAATGCAGCAAACCGTTCATGCCGAACAAAGCGCGATCAGCCACGCCTGGTTGAGTGGTGAAAAAGCGCTCGCAGCCATCACCGTTAACTACACGCCTTGTGGTCACTGCCGTCAGTTTATGAATGAACTGAACAGCGGTCTGGATCTGCGTATTCATCTGCCGGGCCGCGAGGCACACGCGCTGCGTGACTATCTGCCGGATGCCTTTGGGCCGAAGGATCTGGAGATTAAAACGCTGCTGATGGACGAGCAGGATCACGGCTATGCGCTGACTGGTGATGCGCTTTCTCAGGCGGCGATTGCAGCGGCAAATCGTTCACACATGCCTTACAGTAAGTCGCCAAGCGGTGTCGCGCTGGAATGTAAAGACGGTCGTATTTTCAGCGGCAGCTACGCTGAAAACGCCGCATTTAACCCGACTCTACCACCGTTGCAGGGGGCGTTAATTTTGTTGAATCTCAAGGGTTATGATTACCCGGATATCCAGCGCGCGGTTCTGGCAGAAAAAGCCGATGCGCCGTTGATTCAGTGGGATGCAACCTCCGCAACGCTGAAAGCTCTCGGTTGTCACAATATCGACCGCGTGCATCTCGCTTAAGACTGGTGCCGGATGTGGCGTGAACGCCTTATCCGGCCGCCTTCAGGTCTGACACACTGATAAACGTCGCATCATACTTGCCTGCTCTCTCCCGGTGTCGAAAATCCCGGCAAACAGTTTGCCGTTTCTTGCGCAAAACCAGCGGGTAAAGTAGCCTGATGGAAATTTTCCTTAGATCGAGTCTCCTGCATGTTAAAGCGCGTGTTCTACAGCCTGTTAGTCCTGATCGGCTTGCTGCTGTTGACTGTGCTCGGCCTCGATCGCTGGATGAGCTGGAAAACCGCGCCTTATATCTACGACGAATTGCAGGATCTCCCCTACCGCCAGGTCGGCGTGGTGCTCGGCACAGCAAAATATTATCGTACTGGCGTAATTAATCAGTATTATCGCTACCGTATTCAAGGAGCGATTAATGCCTATAACAGCGGCAAGGTAAATTATCTATTACTGAGCGGCGATAATGCTTTGCAAAGTTATAATGAGCCAAAGACCATGCGCAAAGATTTAATCGCCGCAGGTGTCGACCCATCAGATATTGTCCTCGATTACGCAGGTTTTCGTACGCTGGATTCCATCGTGCGTACACGCAAAGTTTTTGATACTAATGATTTCATTATTATCACCCAACGTTTCCACTGTGAGCGGGCATTATTTATAGCGCTACATATGGGGATTCAGGCCCAGTGTTATGCCGTACCGTCGCCGAAAGATATGCTGTCAGTACGTATTCGCGAATTTGCCGCCCGTTTCGGTGCGCTGGCCGACCTTTATATTTTTAAACGTGAACCACGTTTTTTAGGGCCGCTTGTGCCTATTCCGGCTATGCACCAGGTGCCGGAAGATGCACAGGGGTATCCCGCCGTCACGCCCGAACAGTTACTTGAATTACAGAAGAAACAAGGAAAGTAGTTATGGATGTACAGCAGTTTTTTGTGGTTGCCGTTTTTTTCCTTATCCCGATATTTTGTTTTCGCGAAGCATGGAAAGGCTGGCGTGCAGGCGCGATTGATAAACGGGTTAAAAATGCAGCGGAACCGGTGTATGTCTGGCGAGCAAAAAATCCCGGACTTTTCTTTGCTTATATAGTGGCATATAGTGGCTTCGGAATTTTATCTATTGGTATGATTATTTATCTTATTTTCTATCGTTAATATTGTCCCTCCCCTGTTAATTATTGAGAATAATTATTACTTCAGTCAATAAGCTGCGGATATAACATTCTGAACCGCAGCTATTTGTGAATGCTTTCACAGTTTAAATTTCCCCACACGCTTAGCCTTAATATCAGCAAGCAATATTTATGCTCTAAATAATTCGAGTTGCAGGAAGGCGACAAGTGACTGGGGTGAGCTAACGCAGACGCAGCACATGCAACTTGAAGTATGACGAGTATATTTAGCGTTCGCCTTAATTACTCATAGCATTAAGGAAGATCACATGCCGCAACAAAATTATCTGGATGAACTCACTCCGGCTTTTACGCCTTTACTGGCGATTAAAGAAGCCTCTCGCTGTTTATTATGTCACGACGCGCCCTGTAGTCAGGCTTGCCCGGCACAAACCGATCCGGGGAAATTTATACGCTCAATCTACTTTCGTAATTTTAAAGGCGCTGCCGAGACAATTCGCGAAAATAATGCCCTCGGTGCCGTTTGTGCCAGAGTGTGCCCGACGGAGAAATTATGTCAAAGCGGTTGTACCCGTGCCGGTGTTGATGATCCCATTGATATCGGTCGCTTACAGCGTTTTATCACTGATTTTGAACAACAAACCGGGATGGAAATTTATCAGCCTGGTACTAAAACGCTCGGCAAAGTCGCCATTATTGGCGCAGGTCCTGCTGGATTGCAGGCCAGCGTGACGCTGACAAATATGGGGTACGACGTCACTATTTATGAAAAAGAAGCGCAACCCGGTGGCTGGCTGTGTAACGGTATTCCGCAATTTCGTTTGCCGCAAACCGTGCTGGATGCAGAGATCGCCCGTATCGAAAAAATGGGGGTGACCATTAAGTGCAATAACGAAATCGGTAAAGTACTCACCCTGGAGCAACTGAAAGCGGAAAACCGCGCAGTACTTGTCACCGTAGGGTTGTCGGGCGGTTCCGGGCTACCGCTGTTTGAGCATAGCGACGTTGAGATTGCCGTCGACTTCTTGCAACGTGCACGGCAGGCGCAGGGCGATATCAGCATTCCACAAAGCGCATTAATTATCGGCGGCGGTGATGTCGCGATGGACGTTGCCAGCACGCTGAAAGTTCTCGGCTGTCAGGCGGTAACCTGCGTAGCACGTGAAGAGTTAGATGAGTTTCCGGCAAGCGAAAAAGAGTTTGCCAGCGCCCGGGAGTTGGGCGTTTCGATCATCGATGGATTCACACCAGTGGCCGTGGAAGGCAATAAAGTCACGTTTAAGCATGTACGCTTACCGGGCGAACTGACGATGGCGGCAGATAAAATTATTCTCGCCGTCGGTCAGCATGCCAGACTGGATGCCTTTGCGGAGTTAGAGCCGCAGCGTAACACCATCAAAACACAAAATTACCAGACCCGCGACCCGCAAGTCTTTGCTGCTGGCGATATTGTTGAGGGTGACAAAACCGTGGTTTATGCCGTGAAAACCGGGAAAGAAGCCGCCGAGGCGATTCATCACTATTTAGAGGGAGCTTGCTCATGTTAACGAAAGATCTTTCGATTACCTTTTGCGGCGTGAAGTTTCCCAACCCGTTCTGCCTCTCTTCTTCGCCGGTAGGCAACTGCTATGAGATGTGCGCCAAAGCCTACGACACGGGCTGGGGTGGCGTGGTATTTAAAACGATCGGCTTTTTTATCGCCAACGAAGTCTCACCACGTTTTGATCATCTGGTGAAAGAAGATACCGGTTTTATCGGCTTCAAAAATATGGAGCAGATTGCCGAACATCCTCTGGAGGAGAATCTGGCCGCCCTGCGTCGGCTGAAAGAAGATTATCCGGACAAAGTATTGATAGCTTCGATCATGGGCGAAAATGAACAGCAGTGGGAGGATCTGGCGCGGCTAGTGCAAGAAGCTGGCGCCGATATGATCGAGTGTAACTTCTCCTGTCCGCAAATGACTTCTCATGCGATGGGTAGTGATGTCGGGCAAAGCCCGGAACTGGTAGAAAAATATTGTCGGGCGGTGAAACGCGGTTCTAAGCTGCCGATGCTGGCGAAGATGACGCCAAATATCGGTGATATGTGCGAAGTGGCGCTGGCGGCAAAACGCGGCGGCGCAGATGGCATTGCGGCGATTAACACCGTTAAATCCATTACCAATATCGATCTTAATCAGAAAATTGGTATGCCGATCGTTAACGGTAAATCGAGTATTTCCGGATATTCCGGTAAAGCGGTAAAACCGATCGCCCTACGCTTTATTCAGCAAATGCGCACCCATCCAGAGCTGCGCGATTTCCCGATCAGCGGTATCGGCGGTATTGAAACCTGGGAAGATGCTGCGGAGTTTTTATTGCTCGGCGCAGCAACGTTACAGGTGACCACCGGCATTATGCAGTACGGGTATCGGATAGTGGAAGATATGGCGAGCGGGTTATCGCATTATCTCGCCGATCAGGGATTTGATTCGTTGCAGGAGATGGTAGGTCTGGCGAATCACAATATTGTCCCGGCGGAAGATTTAGACCGTAGCTATATCGTCTATCCCCATATCAATCTCGATAAATGTGTTGGCTGTGGACGCTGTTATATTTCCTGTTACGACGGCGGTCACCAGGCGATGGAATGGAGCGAGAAAACGCGCACACCGCATTGTAATACCGAGAAGTGCGTGGGTTGTCTGCTTTGTGGTCATGTTTGCCCGGTTGGTTGTATTGATCTCGGGGAAGTGAAGTTTAAGAAGGGAGAGAAAGAACACCCGGTAACGTTGTAAAATCAGAGACGCATCCGGCATTTGGCACCGATTGCCGGATGCGGCGCATCCGGCAATACCCACATTCACATCATTTCTTACGCGCGTATTTCAGTGAATCCAGCGCTACGGCGAAGATAATAATCGCCCCTTTGATGATGTACTGCCAGTATGGGTTTACGCCGATATACGTCAGGCCATAGTTGATGACGGTAAAGATAATTACCCCGGTCACCACACCAATCACCGTCCCTACACCACCGCTGAACGATACACCGCCCACCACACACGCTGCGATAGCATCCAGCTCATACATAAAGCCGAGGTTGTTGGTGGCAGAGCCGATACGGCCGGCTTCTAACATCCCGCCAAAGGCATAGAACACACCAGACAACGCGTAGATCATCAGCAGGTTCAGGCCAACGTTGACACCAGAAACTTTCGCCGCTTCCGGGTTACCGCCAATGGCAAAAATGTTCTTACCGAAACGGGTTTTGTTCCACAACACCCAGACGAATGCCACCGCAATCAACGCGTAGAAAGTGATGTAAGAGAGACGGAAGCTCCCCAGCGCAACAAAGCCCTGAGCAAAGGTAGAGAAACCACTGTCAAAACCAGAAATTGGCGACGCCCCGACAAAGTCGTAATAGAGCGAGTTGATGCCGTAGACGATAATCATCGTGCCGAGCGTGGTAATGAATGGCGTCACGTTGAGATAAGCGATAATCAGGCCGTTGATCAAACCGATCACCGCGCCAATGGCACAGACAATCAGAATTACCAGCGCAATCGGCATCGTCGCCATTTCCGGGAATACTTTGTTAGCGTTATCCATGGACTGCAATAACGTCGCTGCCACCACGGCTGCCAGCCCTACCTGACGTCCCGCAGAAAGGTCGGTCCCCTGGGTGACAATTAATCCTGCCACACCAAGCGCGATAATAATACGCACCGATGACTGGGTGAGAATATTACTTAAGTTCAACAGACTTAAAAAAGTTGGGTCCTGGAAAATAATAATCGCCAGCAAAACTAAAAGAACGACGTAAATACCGCCCTCTTTCAGGTAAGTAAGAAAACTTTTCTTATTTAACGCACTCATGGGAGGCCCCTAATCTTAAAGGTGCAAAGACGCAAGACGCAGAATTTCGTTTTGCGTTGTTGTTTTTGTATCGACAATTCCGGAAACGAGACCATTGCTCATGACCAGAATACGGTCTGTTATCCCTAACAACTCTGGCATTTCGGAGGAAATAATAATAATCCCCTTGCCTTTCTTCGCCAGTTCGGCAATTAACTGATAAATTTCAAACTTCGCTCCGACATCAATACCGCGCGTTGGTTCATCGAGCATTAATATTTCTGGTTGCGTAAGCAGCCAGCGCCCAATAATTACCTTTTGCTGATTACCGCCGGAGAGTGAACCAATTTGCGTACGATGTCCCGGCGTTTTTACCCGCATCGAATCAATTACCCACTGGGTATCGCTTTTCATCCGCGAGTTATCCAGCAAGCCAACTTTATTTTTGTAGTTGCGGATATTGGAAATTAACGAGTTAAAGCCAATATCCAGATAGGCATAAATTCCCGTTGAGCGGCGCTCTTCAGTTACCAGTGCAAATCCGTGGTTTATGGCTTCGTTAGCGTTATGGTTATTGATCTTTTTACCGTGCAACGTAATGGTGCCAGCCGATTTCTCGCGAATACCAAATAACGTCTCAACAATATCGGTACGTTTCGCCCCCACCAGACCGGCAATACCGAGGATCTCCCCTTTATGCAGATCAAACGAGACATCGCGAATCGACGGCTGGCGCAGCGACGTCAGATTACGCACTTCCAGAATCACTTCGCCCGGCTTGTTTTCTTTGTCAGGGAAACGCTGGTTAAGAGAGCGTCCAACCATCATGGCGATGATCTTGTCCATCGTTAGCCCTGCCAGCGGTTCGGTAGCGATCCACTGACCGTCGCGCAATACGGTGACTTCATCACATAACTGGAAGATTTCTTCCATTTTATGCGAGATATAAACAATACCGCAACCGCGCTCTTTTAATTTACGAATAATAGTGAAAAGATGATTGACCTCTTTTTCAGTTAACGAAGATGTCGGTTCATCCATAATCACAATTTTCGCGTTATAGGAAAACGCTTTGGCGATTTCGATCATCTGCATTTGCGAAACGGATAATGTGCCGACGCGCGCACGCGGATCGATATCAATATCCAGCTCATCAAAAATCGCTTTGGTTTCGCGGTACATTTTGTCCTGATCGACAAACATGCCTTTGGTGGGATATCGCCCCAGCCACATGTTGTCCATCACCGAACGTTGTAATACCAGGTTTAATTCCTGGTGTACCATCGAAATACCATTTTCCAGTGCTTCTTTGGCAGAATGAAAATCGATCTCTTTACCCTGGAACAAAATGGTGCCGGAGTCTTTTTGATAAATACCAAACAGGCATTTTAATAATGTTGATTTTCCTGCGCCGTTTTCCCCCATTAATGCATGGATAGAATGTGGCCGGACTTTTAAATTAACGTTATCAAGTGCCTTAACACCCGGAAAAGACTTGTTGATACCGCTCATTTCCAACAAGTATTCCCCGGAAGACGGAGTCGTTGAGCTGACCATATAATTTTACCTTGTTGGCCATACAATAAGGGCGCAGTAAATGACTGCGCCCAATCAGTCTTATTTCTTGCTGAATTCAGCCAGGTTGTCTTTATCTACGCCAACGTAAGGTACGCGGACCACTTTGTTGTCGATTTTCCAGTTGGTACCATCAGCCGCACCTTTGCCATCGGCCAGGTTTTTCGCCAGATCAAAAGTCGCTTTCGCCTGGTTGTTAGCGTCGTTCAATACGGTGCCCGCCAGTGCACCGGATTTCACCAGTGCCAGAGCTTCTGGCAGCGCATCGACACCAAACACTGGAATGCTGGACTTGTTGTGTGCTTTCAGTGCTTCTACTGCGCCCATTGCCATCGCATCGTTGTTGGCGATAACCACTTCGATTTTGTTGGCGTTCGGGCCAGACAGCCAGGCGTCCATCTTATCTTTCGCCTGAGCGGTATCCCACATAGCGGTATCTAACTGTAACTGTTCAGTTTTGATGCCTTTGTCGTTCAGCTCTTTAATCACGTAAGTGGTGCGTGCTTCTGCATCCGGATGGCCCGGTTCACCTTTCAGCAGTACGAATTGAATCTGACCGTCTTTGTTGAGATCCCAACCCTGGTTTGCCGCCCAATGCTTAGCAATCAAATCGCCCTGAATAATGCCGGACTCTTTGGAGTCAGTGCCAACATAGTAGGCTTTATCGTAGCTATCCAGCGCCTTACGAGACGGTTCTTTGTTAAAGAAAACCACCGGCACGTTTTGCCCACGCGCTTTCTCAATCACCGTACCCGCAGCTGCCGGGTCAACCAGGTTGATTGCCAGTGCCTTCACCCCTTTCGCCAGCAATACGTCGATCTGATCGTTCTGCTTGGACTGGTCATTCTGAGAATCATTCATCAGCAGCTGAACATCTGGCGCGGCTTTCGCATCTTGTTCGATAGCCTTGCGCACAACAGACATAAAGTTATCGTCGTACTTATAGATTGTTACACCAATACGGGTATCAGCAGCGTGTGCAGTGGCACCGAATAACATACTGGCCATTACAGCAGACAGGGTTAACACCTTCTTATTCATGGTATCTCCGGTTTTTCTTATGCAGGGTAGTGCTTGAGATAAATGCTCGGCGGGGCAGTAGAGTTAATGAAGTGTTACTGAACGCCGAAGCTCACTTTTTAAAATTCGTTCTTCCATGCCCGGTAACGCTCCAGAAAACGGCTTTAATTGTTGTTATGACGCTATTACCTCGGTGAAAGTGATGATTCACTGTTACATGCAGGTTACAGCGTTAGAACGGTGCAATCATAGCTATCGCATTGTTAATATACTGTGAAATCACTCACAGATTGAAAGCGGTTACATCGACTGATTTGTTGAGTTAGTGATCGCTGCCGCATTCTGGCGCGTTGCGACAGAATGGCGACGCACTAACGTCGGCATAAAACAGTGGCTGGCGTGAGGATCAATGTTGCCTGCTGCCCCTTGTAAGGCCAGTTCGGTAGCTAATTTTGCCATCGAAGCAATAGGATAACGCACGGTCGTTAATTGTGGGTCGGTGTAACGAGCGATGGGAATATCATCGAAACCGATGATTGAGAGATGTAACGGAATCGCAATACCATTATCTTTTAATGCCGTCAGTGCGCCAGCGGCCATATTGTCGTTGTATGCAAATACAGCGGTAAGGTGTAGATTGCGCCCCAGCAGTTCAACCATCGCCGCCTCACCGCCTGGCATGTCCGGGGTGCCAGTGCCAATCCAGCTTTCCGACGGAATAATATCCTGCTCTTTCAACGCACTCATCCAGCCTGCTTTGCGCATGGCATCATCTTCAATGCCGTGGCTGGAAGAAAGATAACCAATACGTTGATGACCATTATTGAGCAACATGCGCGTGGCCATTCGGGCACCACTGAGATTATCCAGGCAAACGCAACGATGGGCGTAACCTGGCACAACGCGGTTGATTAACACCATACCGGGAATGTTATCCATAAACTGCGCTAATTCATCATCGCTTAACGCTTTTGAATGAACAATCAACGCGTTACAACGCTGGCGAATTAACACCTCAATGGCATGACGCTCTTTTTCCGCTTCATGATAGCTATTACCTATTAGCACATATTTCTGGTGCTGCTGGGCGACGAGATCCACCGCTTTTACCAGCGCGCCGAAAAACGCATCAGAAACGTCCATCACCACCACGCCAATGGTATCGCTAACCTGAGTTGCCAGCGCCTGGGCATTGGCGTTTGGCCGATAATCCAGCTCGCTCACTGCTTTCATTACTGCTTCACGCGTGTCGGCACTGACCAGCGTGCTGTTATTGAGCACCCGGGAAACCGTTGCCACAGAGACGCCAGCCTGACGCGCTACATCACGAATGGTGATCATATTCACTACCTGTTATGAGATTGCAGTAAATGCCTGCTTGCTGGCGGCTATTTTGTCAGCACTGAATTCAGGACTTCGTGAATCGAGTCACAGCAATGGAAACGGTTACAACCATTTTGTTAATGAATGTGATCCAGATCGTTATCTTGATGTTTTAGATAATGCAGGTCCGGCAGCACGTAAAGTTAACTGACGCCAGAGCCATTCCACCGGCCCATGACGGAAGTAACGCAGCCAGATAACAGAGAAGAGAATATTCGCCAGCCATACCGGAATAACAAACGCCAGCAATTCCAGACGGTCAAACTGCATAAACAAACCGAGGTGATAAAAAAGCGTGGTACAAATCAGCGTTTGCAATAGATAGTTGGTCAGCGCCATCCGTCCGACGCAGGCGATCGCGAGCACCAGCTTAAAGCGGCTCAATTGCGGCCAGAAACCATAAAACAGCGACGCATAGCCAACCGCCTGAAACGGCGCACTCAGTTCCCGCGGCATCTGAAGTAAGAAGGCGCACCAGCGATATGCCCAGTCCAGCCGCCATTGCAGGGCGATCGCTGGAAGGTTAATGATCACCCCAATCGCCACCAGCACAAAACCGGTACGCCGATAATGGCGCAAGCTAAACTGCCCTTTCAGCCAGCCACTGCGCATCAGCGCCGCGCCAATTAGCATCATCCCTGCCAGTTGCCAGCCATACTGTGCGCCCAGTGCCAGTAAACTGTTCCCAACTCCATCGGCACGGTTACCGATCGCTTCAACGCCGCCATGAAGCTTCCAGTATTTTTCATACAAAATAGCCGATGCATCCGGCGTCCAGGCGCGGCTGGTCTGACTGTCTGAAATCAACCCCAACAACAGCAAAACGCCAAGCCCCACCAGATAAAGCATGACGCCGGTATTAAACAGGCTTTTTACCGATGGCGCATCGCGCACCAGCCGCCAACAGATTAAGCCCACCAGCCCGTAAGCCAACAGAATATCGCCGTCCCAGAACAATAAACCGTGAATAAAGCCCAACAAGACTAACAGTGTTAACCGCGACTGGATCCAGCGTTTGCCACGGGGTAGCAACATTTGCAGGCCAGCACCAAACAGCAACGCAAAAAGCGTGAGGAATTTCACCTGACCGATGAGATCGAGTAATGCCCAGGTCCATGCATCCTGCGGCGTAATAGCGCCGTACCAGGCGGGATTGAGATAAGCCGCCTTTGGTAACCCAAAGGCGCTGATGTTTAATAGCAGGATCCCCAGAATGGCGACGCCGCGAACAAAATCGAGCGTGACGTTGCGCTCCATGGTTCCTGCCTTTTAATCAGTTGTGATGACGCACAGCGCGCAGAAACTCGTGGCGCGTATTCTGACTGGATTTGAACAATCCACCAAGAGAGGTCGTTGTCGTGGCACTGGTTGCATCGCGGATGCCGCGCGCCTTCACGCAGTAATGTACCGCATCGATAGAGACAGCCACGTTATTGGTGCCCAGCAGCGTTTGTAGCGCAATGAGAATTTGCTGCGTCAGACGTTCCTGCACCTGCGGACGCTGGGCAAAGAACTGCACGATACGGTTAATTTTTGACAGACCGATCACCGAATCTTTCGGGATATAAGCCACCGTCGCTTTGCCATCGATGGTAACAAAATGGTGTTCACAGGTACTGGTCAGGGTGATATCGCGCACGGTGACCATTTCATCAACCTTCATTTTGTTTTCAATGAGGGTGATTTTCGGGAAATTGGCGTAATCCAGACCGGAGAAAATTTCATCGACATACATTTTAGCGATGCGATGCGGCGTTTCCATCAAACTGTCATCAGCCAGGTCGAGATTCAGCAGCTGCATGATTTCGGTCATATGACCAGCAATAAGGCTTTTGCGCGTTTCGTTATCCATTTCATGCACGGGCGGGCGCAGCGGTGTTTCCAGTCCTCGCGCAACTAACGCTTCATGAACCAGGGCCGCTTCTTTACTGAGTGATGGCATTTATGATTTCTCCTGCAGGTGTGACGCCTCCGCCCTGCGTGGGGGCAAAGTTATTAAGCTGATTTACAGCCTGATTATTGTGCGTGAGGCGGCGCACATAATCCAGTATTCACAGCGATAATTATTGTAATTGCCGCTGCCTTTCATCAGCAGATGTTAAAACATCGTTATGTATATACGGAAGTGAAAGTTACTCACAGCACATTGAATAAACGGTATGATGAAGAAATTGCAAACAACACAACAAGGAGCCACGCATGGAAATGCTCGAAGAGCACCGCTGTTTTGAAGGCTGGCAACAACGCTGGCGGCACGACTCCAGTACCTTAAATTGCCCGATGACGTTCAGCATCTTTCTTCCACCGCCTCGCGATCACACCCCGCCGCCAGTGCTGTACTGGCTCTCCGGATTAACCTGCAATGACGAGAACTTCACCACCAAAGCGGGGGCCCAACGCGTAGCGGCAGAACTGGGGATTGTACTGGTGATGCCAGACACCAGTCCGCGCGGCGAACAAGTTGCCAACGACGACGGCTACGATTTAGGTCAGGGCGCGGGGTTTTATCTCAACGCCACACAAAAACCGTGGGCGACGCATTACAGGATGTACGATTATCTGCGCGATGAATTACCGACTCTCATTCAATCGCAATTTAACGTCAGCGATCGCTGCGCTATTAGCGGTCATTCCATGGGGGGTCACGGCGCATTGATTATGGCGCTGAAAAATCCTGGCAAATACACCAGTGTTTCCGCCTTTGCGCCGATTGTGAATCCGTGCAGCGTCCCGTGGGGAATAAAAGCGTTTAGCACTTATCTGGGTGAGGATAAAAATGACTGGATGGAATGGGACAGTTGCGCGCTGATGTATGCGAGTAATGCGCAGGATGCGATCCCGACACTGATTGATCAGGGCGATAATGATCAGTTTCTTGCCGACCAGCTACAACCCGCAGTGCTGGCAGAAGCCGCGCGTCAAAAAGCGTGGCCGATGACGCTGCGTATTCAGCCGGGATATGATCACAGTTACTACTTTATTGCCTCTTTTATAGAGGATCATCTGCGCTTCCATGCGCAGTATTTACAGGAATAATCACCAGCAGAGGGTATTTTCCAGCGCCGTACTAAAATTATGGTCATCTGCGTGCGGGGCTGGAGACTTCTGGTTTAAATCTGTCAGTTGCTGGCGTACCTGTAGTCGCCCTGCCCCTTCGCCGCTGGAACTATTTTCGTTGAAATTACGCATTTCTGCTTCGAACAATATGGCATCGAGATTTTGCAATTTATTCAGCGCGCGCAGAAGAGAAATGAGAGTATCAAGATTTAAACTTCCCCCCTTTTCAATCCGCTTGACCGTTGCTATGCCCACCAATGCACGCTCGGCTAACTGCTGTTGGGTCAATGATAATGAGATACGCGTTTCTTTAATGCGAGCGCACAGTGATAAAATAATTTCGTTGTTATTCATCGTATTATATTTCATCTTACGCATCCTTTTTTCTTGGCTGCAATTTGCTCAGACAGCCATGATAAGTTTCACGGTATTTAGCGCTCATATCCTTTCCGGTTTCATACATCGCGGAAATTATCTCATCCAGCGTAATGCACGGCTCGCTTATGCGACTCAACGCCATCGTCGTTGCGTTGATAGCTTTCACAGCTGAAATAGCATTTCGTTCAATACAAGGAATTTGTACCTGCCCGCCAACTGGATCACAGGTCAAACCTAAATGATGCTCCATCGCAATTTCTGCCGCGCTAAGTACCTGAGCCACTGACCCGCCCATAAGTTCTGCTAATCCTGCTGCCGCCATTGAACTGGCAACACCTATTTCCCCCTGACATCCAACTTCAGAACCCAGAATAGAGGCATTTTTTTTGAACAGAATGGCGATGGCACCAGCGGTCAGTAAAAAGCGGGTAACGGAGTATGTATCAAGCTCGTGAATGAATTTATCATACCAGCACAGTACAGCCGGGATAATACCGCTCGCGCCGTTGGTGGGTGCTGTCACGACACGTCCACCCGCAGCATTTTCTTCGCTCACCGCAATGGCAAAAGTATTGACCCAATTGAGCGTAGTCAGGAAGTCATTGGAAAACCCCTTTGACTGCAACGATTTATATAAAGCACAGGCACGACGGTTAACCTGAAACGGACCTGGAAGTAATCCTTCTGTATGCATCCCGCGATAAACCGCCTCCTTCATTACTTCCCATTTTTTATGAAGATCGTCATGCAAAAAAGCTGCTGTCTGGCAGTGCAGTTCGTTTTTCATCATTAATGCCGCGACAGATAATCCGTTTTGCTGACAAAGTTTTAATAATTCGTTTGCGTTCTGGAATTCAAAAGGATGTGGAGTGACTGATGGAGGAATAATCGCCTCTCCTGCTTTTAGCACTTGACCGTCGCCGATAGAAAACCAGGTTTCTTCATAAAGTGTAAACCAGTCATCTCTGGCACGAAATGTCATCGCATAAGGGTGCCCCGGATGCGCTTGTAGATTAGAAAGAATGGATACACTGACGTTGACACCAGGCATAACTTCCAGCGTCGCCTCAGTTTCTGCACGCCTGATGGCGGACATTTCCATGCGAATGTCAACGCTGTCAGGTAAGTGTCCTTGCAAACCGAGATAAATCGCCACATCAACATTATGGCACTTGCGGCTTAATGACAGCGCACCATAAAGTTCGACATCAATTTTCCGCAACAAAGGTAACATTTCTTGCTGTTTCAATTGTGACACAAAATTATAAGCCGCACGCATTGGCCCGACTGTGCGGGAACTGGATGGACCAATAACTATCTTGAATATATCTATGCAGCTTTCCATATTTGTAAATGATTCCTTCAACGTTGAAAAATAGTTATTCTTTATATCCTGGTAAAGATATCAAAAATGGTACTTTTAGTATCTTATTATTTCAAAGTATCAAAAAAAGTACTTTTTTATCTTTTATTTAACATTCACAACTGTGATTGTCAGATACATCAGCTTCTACGAAATCTTATTATAATCATTGCAGATAAAAAGGAGCGGTAAATGACGATTATTTATTTCTTGTCGCCAACAGGCATCGACATCACCCAAAAATGTCTGAAAGATTATCTGCAACATTTAAAGATTTCCCCCTCGGTGTTTTCGCTAACAACGAATTACAGTAGGCAAATAAATAGAGAGTATCTAAAGCTAGTATTACCAAATGATGTTACCAACCCTGCTTTTTATGCTGGTTTACGTCACCGTGCTGATAATCATCAGTTTGATTTTTTCCGTAAACCCAGGGTCTTACCGGATCAGGGAATTATTGCCTTTGATATGGATTCCACCTTTGTTGAAGAAGAAGGTGTCGATGAAATAGCCCGTAGACTCGGCATCTCTGAAAAAATCACCGCACTGACCCGTGAAGCGATGGAAGGGAAAATCGATTTTGATACCAGTTTTACCCGGCGAATTGCCATGCTTAAAGGAACGCATAAAGATATATTGCATCAAGTTTGTGAACAGATGACTCTTTCACCAGGTCTTGAAACTATTCTTCCCATACTAAAAGAAAAAGGATTCAAGACGGCAATTATATCTGGAGGTTTGGATATTTTTACTGAGCGATTGAAGGAAAAATATCAACTTGATTTTGCATTTTCTAACTCTGTGCGCATTAAGGAAGATCTGTTAACTGATACAATTACCTTACCTATTATGAATGCAGAAAAGAAAAAGCAAACCCTGATAAATTTAGCGACAGAGTTAGCTATCTGCCGTGAAAACATCATTGCCTGTGGAGATGGTGCCAATGATATTCCTATGCTTTTGCATGCCGGAAATGGCGTGGCATGGAAAGCAAAACCTAAAACCCGGGAAAAAATTGCTGACCAGATTAATTTTAATGGTTTCGAGTCGCTTCTCTTTTTTATAGAAGAAAAATTATAGCGCCATAAGGTTCACAGAAAAGGAAACTCACAATGAGTTTGAAAAAATTTATTTTCAGCCAGGCCGACCAACCGGTGGTCAAACCAAAAGAAGAAGTTGATCATACTTATAAAAAATTTCGCATTGAAATCATCACCTCTGTATTTATCTCTTATGCCGTATTTTACTTAACCCGCAAGAATTTCTCTGCGGCCATGCCAGCGATGTTAACGGATACGTCATTAACCGCACAAGATTTCGCTATCATGTCGTCGGTCTTTTACATTCTTTATGGCTCCATGAAGTTTGTAGGTGGCATGTTAGTCGATAAAATTAACCCACGAGCGATGACTGGCCCCGTACTTATTGGCGTCGGTATTGTTAACATTCTTTTCGGTTTTTCAGACAGCGTTGCTGCGTTCTATATCCTGTATAGCCTTAATGCTATTCTCCAGGGTACCAGTTTTCCGCCAATGGCAAAAATTATGGCCTCGTGGTTCTCGAAAAATGAACGCGGACGCTGGTGGGCAGTTGTTGAAGCTGCGCATAATATTGGCGGTAGTCTTGCGCCTCTCCTGACAAGCTTTGCTATTGCTTTTAGTGGCAGCTGGAAGATGGGCTTTTATGTTCCGGGTGTAATCTCACTGATTATGGGGATTGTTGCCTTATTTACGATAAAAGATCGTCCCAGCACGCTCGGTTTGCCTAACGTCGGTAAGTGGCGCAACGACCCGACAGAACTTGCACAAGTTAAAGCAAGTCCGGTTGATCTCAGTTTTTGGCAAATATTCGTTAAATATATTCTTACCAACCCATTAGTTTGGCTCATTATCCTCGGGGATATGTCGGTCTATATTGCACGCACCATCCTCAATGACTGGCCACAAATTTATTATTCTCAGGTTCATAACTGGAGCCTGATTAAAGCGAACTCCATTATATCCTGGTTTGAAGCAGGTGGACTTGCTGGGGGATTACTGGCGGGGTACTTGTCCGATTTCATGTTTAAAAGTAACCGCTGGATGACAGGATTAATCTTTGCCATCGCTTTATGTATTTGCATCGTTCTCGTACCGCTGGTGCAGGACGTCTCCTACACATTAACGGCTATTCTGTTTACAATCATGGGGTTTGCATTGTATGGACCGCATATGTTATTCGCTGTCGGGTGTCTTGATGTTACGCATAAAGATGCGGCAGGTTCCATTACTGGATTCAGGGGCTTGTTTAGTTATTTAGGCGCGGCAATGGCAGGGCTTCCAGTTATTATGGTGAAAAACAGTTGGGAATGGTCAGGAGTGTATATTTACGCAGTCATTACCATTTTGCTGACAACATTTTCACTGGCCTTACTGGCAAAATTTCATCGGTTATAAAGCCAGAAGCGAATTTCTGGGATTATGCCCGGCGGGATCGACGCCGGGCATCTTCGCATCAGAAGCGATAATCCACTGCCATAAAGTAACGACGTCCGTCTTCGTTATAGCTGTAGTCGTCACGACTGAGATCCTTGTCGCCAAGGTTCAGCACGCCCGCACGCAGTTTGACGTCTTTGGTCACCTGCCAGGCCGCGCCGGTATTCCAGATGGTATAACCGCCCGGAGTTTTAGCCGTCGCGCTGTCGGCGCGTTTCTGCCCGGTATAGTGTCCGGAAACATAGAATGACCAGTCTTCCAGCGCCAGCGGTTTCCAGTCCAGCGTACCGTTAGCAGTATGGAACGGCAGATCGGACAACGGTTTGTTTTCGCCGTTGCTGACATCACGACCATCGTTGTAGGTGTAGTTGATCGACAGTTTCCATTCATCGTTGAACGGAATTTTCAGTTCGGTTTCCACGCCCTGAATACGTGCTTTGTTAACGTTGTAGTAGCTGAATACTGGCACACCGTCCGCTGTAAAACCGACAAAGTTTTGGTAGCCCGGAGCAGCATTGACGTCAGACGTACGGCTGATGCTGATACGATCTTTTACATCGTTGCGGAAAACGGTCACGCTGGATTCAACCCCTTCCAGCCAGCCTTCTTCACCCATGTAGTAAAGCCCCAGCTCCCAACTTTCGCTGGTTTCAGGTTTCAGATCCGGGCTACCCACAATCTTGCATGCGCCACGGCAGGAATTGCTCGTCCAGTCAGGGCTAAGTTGCAACAGAGAAGGCGCTTTAAATGCCGTTGCCCAGCCCCCTTTCACCGTTACGGTGTCGGTGGCGTTGTAAACCAGGTAGGCACGAGGACTCCAGTGTTCACCGTAGGTTTCGTGATCGTCCATACGCACGCCGGTCGTCAGCGCCAGCGGCTCGAAGATCCGCCATTCATCTTCCACAAACAGCGCGTACTGGCTGGCAGACGTTTTGGAGCTTGTTCCTCCGGTCAGGTTTACTGCATCGCTAAGTTTGTCGTGACGCCATTCACCGCCAACCGTAACAAACTGATTAATCGCCGTCAGTGGCAACGTGTATTTACCATCGACCGTATTGCTTTCGGAAGTAATCGGGCTGCTGTTGCCAGGATTTTTGTTTTCGACTTTCTCACCGTAGTATTTCAGTTCGCTGGTGCCGTAATCCCAACGCCCATTATGGCTGACGGAGTAGTTCTGACGTTCCAGGCGGTTTTTGTCCAGCGAGTCGGAATCACGATCCTGACGGTCAAAACCGTATCCGGCAGTAAAATCGTGATTTTGATTCGGTGTCCAGGCAAATTCCACATTGCCGTCGCGGCTGGAGAATCCTTCAATACGCGGCGTTTCTCCGGTATCGGTGGTCGTTGAGTTTTGTGGGTCATCCTTTTCACGTTTTGCCAGGCTGCCGTAAGCTTTCATTCCCAGCACGCCGTCAATTAATGGTCCGCTGGTAAAGAACTGACCGTTATAGGTATCACCGCGATCGCGATGTTCCTGAATGGTGGTATCGACAGTAACGGTACCCGACCATTTCTGACCGATTTTTTTGGTGATGATATTCACGACACCGCCGAGCGCATCGGAACCGTACAGCGACGACATCGGGCCACGGACCACTTCAATACGTTCGATGGAATCGACCGGGATCCAGTTCAGATCGAAATCATTGTGGCGGAAGACGGCATTGCGGGAGTTAACGCGTTTACCGTCGACGAGAATCAGGGTGTAGCTGCTGTCAAGACCACGAATACTAACGCCCTTACGGTTATCCCCTTCGTTCGTCAGTTGTACGCCAGGCACTTCTTTGAGGACATCCTTCAGATTCTGTACCGGTTTTCGCTGCAGGTCTTCCTGGGTAATGACGCTGATACTGGCGGGTGCATCTTTAAGGTTTTGCTCAACGGAAGATGCAGTGACAACCATCGTTTCGCCATCATCATCGACCGCTAACACAGGCCATGCACAAGAAATAGCGGACAAACACAGCCCGACCCGTACGAAGGGGTTAAACCTAAACATTCCATATCTCCATGAGGTAACTACGAAAATAAAATGGGTTATCGCTCACATCTTCTTCACGTCCCCTTGCGTACGGCAGCATCGCGGTGGACTTATTTGTATGCAGGTGATCATCCCAGAAAGCCGGAACAGCCCCTGATTTGTCAGCCTTTTTTGATTTCGGCGTAACGATAATGCAAACGATAACAATTATCAATCCAAATGTTAAAATTTATATCCGCATGATTTGTCAGTGAAATAGAATTAAAAAAGCCCTCTCGGTTGAGAGGGCTTAGCAAAGAAGGGAGGAAACTTATTTCTTATCGTTCTGCGGGAACTTCATTTCGCTGTAGCGTACGAAGTGAGTTCCTTTAATCAGCTTGTATCCGAACCAGATAATCAGGAACAGCGGGATACCAATATATGTTGCCGCTACGCCGCCCCAGTCAATGGTGTCTTTCAGGAACGCTTCGTAGTTCTGGCCCAAAGTAATAATCAGACACAGAATGAATGCGAAGATCGGCCCCAGTGGGAAGAAGCCTGAACGGTACGGCAGATCGTTAATGTCGTGTCCCTGCAATACGTAACCGCGACGGAAGCGGTAGTGGCTAATCGCAATCCCCAGCCAGGCAATAAAGCCTGTCATACCAGAGGTGTTCAGCAACCACAGGTATACCGTCTGGTTACCAAACATCGAGGTCAGGAAGCACAGACCGGCAATCACCGTCGTCGCATACAGCGCGTTACGCGGCACGCCACCACGCGACAATTTAGCGAAAATGCGCGGCGCTTTACCGTCACACGCCAGGGTGTACAACATACGAGTAGACGCATACATACCGGAGTTACCCGCTGACAGCACCGCCGTCAGAATAACAGCGTTCATCACCGCCGCCGCAGAGAGCAGACCCGCGTGTTGGAATACCAGGGTGAACGGACTGACGCTGATGTCTTTCACATCATTACGCAGTAGGCTCGGATCGGTGTACGGAATAATCAGGCTGATGATCAGGATCGCGAACACATAGAACAACAGGATTCGCCAGAACACCTGACGTACCGCGCGTGGAATGTTTTTCGCCGGATCTTCGGACTCGCCTGCAGCAATACCGATCAGCTCGGTTCCCTGGAAAGAGAAGCCGACAATCATAGCTACGCCGATCATCGCCGCAAAACCACCAGCAAACGGTGCTTCGCCGATTGTCCAGTTGCTCCAGCCCGCAGGCTGTGCGCCTTTGAAGATACCGATAATCATCAGCACGCCGACAACAATAAAGACAATAACCGTCGTAACCTTGATCAGTGAGAACCAGTATTCTGCTTCACCAAAGCCACGGACCGAAATGTAGTTCAGCAGGAAGATAACGCCGAGGAACAGCGCACTCCAGATCCAACCGGGTGTATCCGGGAACCACCAGCTCATAACCAGCTGCGCAGCAACCAGGTCAACGGCGATAGTCACCGCCCAGTTGTACCAGTAGTTCCAGCCCAGCGCGAAGCCAAAGCCTTCTTCAACATAGTTCTGACCGTAAGTGGCAAACGAACCGGAAACCGGCATATATGCGGCCAGTTCACCGAGACTGGTCATCAGGAAGTAAACCATCAGGCCAATCAACATATACGAGAGCAATGCCCCGCCCGGACCTGCCTGAGAAATCGTTGCGCCAGAGGCAACAAAAAGACCTGTACCGATGGAACCGCCAATGGCAATCATCGTCAGGTGACGCGCCTTTAATTCACGGCGTAAGCCCGGCGCTTCTGTGGTTTTAGTTTCGGAAACCATACAAAAATGCTATCCATCTTAAAAATGAGGCGCGATTGTAGCAGACGATTGGCAATCCTTCCGGCAGAAATACACGGTTATAAGACACCTTCATGATCGCCCCGGGATTATAAGTAAAGCAGCCAATCTCTTTTCTGGCGAATGCATGCTGCGGGCGCTGCGTCACGAAATCGACACAGCACCAGCATGTTCTTGTACAGCAACTTAACGCGGTACATTCGCGGGATCGCAATAGTCCAGAAAGCGCCGTAGCGCGTTGGAAAGGTGTTTTTGCCGATGATGTATACGCCACAACGTACGCATCAGGCGCGGCAGAGGGACCGCAACTTCACTTAATGTGCCTGCCTGCAATTGATCTTCAATGACCCGTCGCGACAGGCAACTAATTCCCAATCCATGACGCACCGCATGTTTGATTGCCTCGGAGTTACCTAATTCCATTGCCATCTCAAACTTCGGTAAATGTGACAGCAACAGATAATCGACAATCTCCCGCGTGCCGGAACCGCGTTCACGCAGGATCCACGGCGCGGCAGCCAGCTGCTCTAAGGTGACCGGACCACGAGCCAACGGCGAAGTCGGCGCGGCGAAAACCACCAGCTCGTCTTCCAGCCACGGTTCAGAGATGATTTCAGTGCTGTGGCACGGTCCTTCAATAAAGCCAATATCAACGCGGAAATCCAGCACCGCTTGCATCACGTCCTGGCTGTTCCCAACGCTAAGTTCAATCGGCAACTGCGGATAATCATGGCGATAACGGGCAATGACTGCAGGCAGAATGTAGTTACCGATAGTACTACTGGCATAGATACGAATCGCGCCGTTGTCTTCGCGAAACAGTTGTTCGATTTCAATCGCCTGTTCAAGCAGTGCCAACGCACGCGGATAGAGCAGCCGCCCGTGTTCATTAACAACCAGTCTTTTCCCCACGCGATCAAACAGTTGCACGCCAAGCTGCCCTTCCAGGTCAGTCAAGGCTGCGCTCACTGCTGATTGCGACAACGCCAGCATCACCGACGCCTGGGTGGTTGATCCACTTTTCAATACTTCTGCAAAAACTTCCAACTGCCGGAGGGTGATGTGCATAGTCGCTTACCACTTATAAAGATTGATTATAAATATATAATCAATTTTATTTTTAAACCAGTTAGTCGTAACCTTATGCCCGGTTAAAGGAGAGGGTTATGACGAATATCACCTTACAGAAACAACATCGTACACTGTGGCATTTTATTCCGGGGTTAGCCCTGAGTGCAGTTATCACCGGGGTCGCCCTGTGGGGTGGTTCCATTCCCGCGGTTGCGGGTGCCGGGTTTAGTGCCCTCACCCTCGCAATCTTGTTGGGGATGGTTTTAGGCAACACCATCTATCCGCGCATCTGGAAAAGCTGTGACGGTGGCGTGCTGTTTGCCAAGCAATATTTATTACGTCTGGGTATCATTCTTTATGGCTTCCGTCTGACGTTCTCGCAAATTGCCGATGTCGGTATCAGTGGGATCATCATTGACGTGCTGACGCTGTCCAGTACCTTCCTGCTGGCTTGTTTCCTGGGGCAGAAAGTGTTTGGTCTGGATAAGCACACCAGCTGGTTGATCGGTGCCGGTAGCAGTATCTGTGGTGCTGCCGCGGTACTGGCGACTGAGCCGGTAGTGAAAGCGGAAGCCAGTAAAGTAACCGTGGCTGTTGCAACCGTTGTTATCTTCGGTACCGTCGCGATTTTCCTCTACCCGGCGATATATCCGCTGATGTCTCAATGGTTTAGTCCGGAAACTTTCGGTATCTACATTGGTTCTACTGTGCACGAAGTGGCGCAGGTGGTGGCGGCAGGTCATGCCATCAGCCCGGATGCAGAAAACGCAGCAGTTATTTCCAAAATGCTGCGCGTGATGATGCTGGCTCCGTTCCTCATCCTGCTGGCGGCGCGTGTTAAACAGCTGTCTGGGGCGAACAGCGGCGAGAAAAGCAAAATCACTATTCCGTGGTTTGCCATCTTGTTCATCGTCGTTGCCATCTTTAACTCGTTCCACCTGTTACCGCAGAGCGTAGTGAATATGCTGGTAACGCTGGATACCTTCCTGCTGGCAATGGCGATGGCGGCGCTGGGTCTGACCACTCACGTCAGCGCGCTGAAAAAAGCCGGGGCGAAACCTCTGCTGATGGCTCTGGTACTGTTTGCCTGGCTGATTGTTGGTGGTGGTGCGATTAACTATGTGATTCAAAGCGTCATCGCATAAACCACTACATCTTGCTCCTGTTAACCCGCTATCATTACCGTTTTCCTCCAGCGGGTTTAACAGGAGTCCTCGCATGAAATACATTGGAGCGCACGTTAGTGCTGCTGGCGGTCTGGCAAATGCCGCAATTCGCGCCGCCGAAATCGACGCAACCGCGTTTGCCTTGTTCACCAAAAACCAACGTCAGTGGCGTGCCGCACCGCTCACGACGCAAACCATCAATGAATTCAAAGCCGCCTGTGAAAAATATCACTACACATCGGCGCAAATTCTTCCCCACGACAGTTATCTGATTAACCTCGGACATCCGGTCGCTGAAGCTCTGGAAAAATCGCGCGATGCGTTTATAGATGAAATGCAGCGTTGCGAACAGCTGGGGCTTTCTTTGCTCAACTTCCACCCTGGCAGCCATCTGATGCAGATTTCAGAAGAGGATTGCCTTGCGCGTATTGCCGAATCCATCAACATTGCGCTGGATAAAACTCAAGGTGTGACAGCGGTGATTGAAAATACCGCCGGTCAGGGCAGCAACTTAGGGTTTAAATTCGAACATCTCGCGGCGATTATCGACGGCGTGGAAGATAAATCCCGCGTCGGCGTCTGCATTGATACCTGCCATGCTTTCGCTGCCGGGTATGATTTGCGTACTCCAGCCGAATGCGAGAAAACGTTCGCGGATTTTGCCCGTATTGTCGGCTTTAAGTATCTGCGCGGGATGCACCTTAACGATGCGAAAAGCACCTTTGGCAGCCGCGTTGACCGCCATCATAGCCTCGGTGAAGGCAATATCGGTCATGATGCGTTCCGCTGGATCATGCAGGACAACCGTTTCGACGGAATTCCGCTGATCCTTGAAACCATCAACCCGGATATCTGGGCAGAAGAGATCGCCTGGCTGAAAGCGCAACAAACTGAAAAAGCGGTGGCCTGAAGATGAATAACCGGGAGAAGGAGATCCTTGCAATATTAAGGCGTAACCCGCTGATTCAGCAGAACGAAATTGCGGATATGCTGCAAATCAGCCGTTCGCGTGTTGCAGCGCATATTATGGATTTAATGCGCAAAGGTCGGATTAAAGGCAAAGGTTACATTCTCACCGAGCAGGAATACTGCGTAGTGGTGGGGACAATCAATATGGATATTCGCGGGATGGCGGATATCCGTTACCCGCAAGCGGCTTCTCATCCCGGTACAATTCATTGCTCGGCAGGCGGCGTTGGACGCAATATCGCCCACAATCTGGCGCTGTTAGGCCGCGACGTCCATTTGCTTTCAGTGATTGGCGATGACTTTTATGGCGAAATGCTCCTGGAAGAAACGCGCCGCGCCGGCGTGAATGTCTCCGGCTGCGTTCGTTTACATGGTCAAAGCACATCGACGTATCTGGCAATTGCCAATCGAGACGATCAAACCGTGCTGGCGATTAACGATACCCATCTGCTGGAACAGTTGACACCGCAACTACTGAACGGGTCGCGCGATTTACTTCGTCATGCGGGCGTGGTACTGGCTGATTGCAACCTGACAGCCGAGGCGCTGGAGTGGGTCTTTACCCTCGCTGATGAAATCCCGGTGTTTGTCGATACCGTTTCAGAATTCAAAGCGGGCAAAATCAAACACTGGCTGGCGCATATTCACACTCTGAAACCCACTTTGCCGGAGCTGGAAATTTTATGGGGCCAGCCGATAACCCGCGATGCTGATCGTAATGCCGCAGTGAATGCGTTGCATCAGCAAGGCGTTCAGCAACTGTTTGTTTATTTGCCCGATGAGTCTGTTTATTGCAGCCAAAAGGATGGCGAACAATTTTTGCTGACTGCGCCAGCGCATACGACGGTAGACAGTTTTGGTGCTGACGATGGTTTTATGGCGGGCCTGGTGTATAGCTTTCTGGAAGGAAGCAGTTTCCGTGATAGTGCCCGTTTTGCGATGGCCTGCGCGGCAATTTCACGCGCCAGCGGCAGCTTAAACAACCCTACCCTGTCTGCCGATAACGCGCTTTCATTAGTGCCGATGGTGTAACAATCTTGCCGGATTCGACGCTTGACCGCGTCTTATCCGGCTCATAAATCGCGCACTACGCTAAACCAATAAAGAACCCGGCAATGGTCGCGCTCATCAGGTTGGAAAGCGTTGCTGCTGCCAACGCCCGTAACCCAAGCTGGGCGATTTCCGGTGCACGGTGTGGCGCAACCGCAGAAAATGCGCCAACCACCACCCCGATAGAGCCGAAGTTAGCGAAGCCACACAACGCGAAGGAAATAATCGCCACGGTTTTAGCATCGAGAGTGCCAGCCGTTTGCAGATAGGGTGAGAAATTGAGGTAAGCGACAAATTCATTAATCGCCAGCTTCTGTCCAATCAAACTTCCGGCAAGATTCGCATCACTCCAGTCAACACCCATCACCCACGCCAGCGGGGCCAGCAGGTAACCTAAAATGGACTCCAGCGAGGCATGTTCAAAACCAAACCAGCCACCAACGCCGCCGATAACACCGTTGATCAACGCAATGATGGCGACAAATGCCATCACCACTGTCGCCACACCCGCAGCGATTTTCAGCCCGGTCATTGCCCCTGTAGCAGCGGCTTCAATAATGCTTTTTGGCGGTGTTTCGGTGAAAGAGAGGTTATTAAAGGAAACCTGCGAAGATTCCGTAGCCGGACTTAACATGCGGGCAAACAAGATCCCGCCAGGGATAGCCATTAACGATGCCGCCAGCAGATATTCCACAGGCACGCCCAGTGCGGCGTAACCAATCATTGTCGAACCAGCAATCGAGGCCATGCCACTACAAATAGCCGTAAATAATTCATTGCGATTCAGACGATCGATAAAGGGTTTGACGATTGCCGGAATTTCGTTTTGCCCGAGGAAAATGGTAGTGACCGCGACGAATGACTCGATCTTGCTGATATTTAAAGCTTTCTGGAAGATACCGCCAAGAATGCGAATTAAGATCCCCATCACACCGATGTAGTAGAGAATACTCACCAGTGCTGTAACGAAGATAATTGCCGGTAATACCCTGAAACCAAAGATAAATCCTGCGCCATCAAATAAGGTGTCCATTTTCGGTCCAACCAGAGAACCGAAGATAAATGCGCTACCTGCGTCGCTGTACGCCATCACTTTATGCACGCCAAAAGCGACTTTTTCTGCGACCCAACGCCCTGGCGGTAACCAAAGCATAATGCCGCCAATCACGACCTGTAACACTAACGCCGCGCCAACGGTACGCAGGCTGATCTTCTTCTTGTTTACTGACAGCAAAAACGCAATTGCCAGCAGTACCACCATTCCCAGAACACTTCTCATGACATCCATAGTTATTATCTCTTCATGTCATTTTGGGCGACGGCTTTCTGCCCATCAGAAATAGCCGGGCCTGCATCTTGCGATACTGTCCCGGCTTGTTATCAACACTTAATGGGTTTTGATGTAGCCGCGCACGCACTCTTCAACTAATCCCCAGAACCAGTCGGTATCAATAGTGATGCCGACTTTGGTATTGGCGGGCTTGCCAAGAACGCCCAGCTCGTCGCAGACGGTACGCCCGTAACAAGGGCCACTGTTGACGTCCACTTCGACGTACATCTCCTGGGTTTTAATGCCATCGGGGTTAATCAGATAACCGATACAGGTGGCGTCATGTACCGGGCCGCCAGCCAGACCGTAGTTTTCGAACTGGGTTTTCAGAGTGAAGTTCATGATGTCGCTGAACAACTCTCCGGCAGGGCCGCCTGCCCTTTCCATCCGAGCAATCACGTCCGGAGTGCAAACGGTCTGGTTGGTGAGATCGAGGCCCATCATCACTAATGGAACGCCGGAGGTGAACACCACTCGCGCCGCTTCCGGGTCAGCAAAGATGTTGAACTCGGCAGATGGGGTGAAGTTGCCAGTACCGTAAGCGCCGCCCATCAGTACAATTTCACGGATTTTCGGCAGGATTGCGGGCTGCATACGCATTGCCACCGCGATATTTGAAAGCGGACCAACCGGCACCAGAGTGATATCGCCATCGCTTGCCATCAGGGTATCGATGATATATTTCACCGCATGGGTACTTTCTGCCTGGCGGGTCAGCGGCTCGAATACCGGGCCATCAAGTCCGGTTTCACCGTGAATATTATCGGCAACGATTTGTTGACGCATAATGGGTTGCGGCATCCCCGCATAAACCGGAACATTAATCTCCAGTTTCTGGCAAACATTCAGGCCATTAATTAATGTTTTATCGAGGGTTTGATTCCCCGCCACAATAGTGATACCTAATAAATCAATCGCCGGATGTTTCGCGGCCATCATTATGGCAATAGCATCATCATGACCCGGATCACAATCCAGAATAATTTTTCTCTTTTCCATTGTTTATTTCCTCTGTTTCCAGTTGCGTTATTTTTTCTACAGCAAAGAAAATTCGACCGGGCCGATGATTGAATCTTAACAACAGCGTACGTATGCTAAATATGAGAAATCTCATAGCGGATAAACATCGTGAAAGAAATCCACAATAATGATCTTAAGCAGCAATTGATGAGTGAGTCCGCGTATAAGAATTGCTTTTCAACGGATGTTTCAGCCGATACACGGCTGTTTCATTTTTTAGCGCGTGACTACATTGTGCAGGAAGGGCAACAGCCGTCATGGCTGTTTTACCTGACGCGAGGCCGCGCCAGGCTTTACGCCACGCTTGCCAATGGTCGCGTGTCGCTGATTGATTTCTTTGCTGCACCCTGTTTTATTGGCGAGATTGAGTTAATCGATAAAGATCATGAACCACGAGCGGTACAGGCGATTGAAGAGTGTTGGTGCCTTGCGCTCCCTATGAAACATTACCGCCCGCTGTTATTAAACGATACGCTATTTTTACGAAAACTCTGCGTCACCTTAAGTCATAAAAATTATCGTAATATTGTTTCTTTAACTCAGAATCAATCATTTCCGTTAGTGAATCGCCTGGCAGCATTTATATTACTCTCGCAGGAAGGTGATCTTTATCACGAAAAACATACCCAGGCGGCAGAGTATTTAGGTGTTACTTATCGTCACTTGCTATATGTGATCGCTCAACTCATTCACGACGGTTTATTAATTAAAAGTAAGAAAGGGTATTTAATTAAAAACAGAAAGCAGTTGTTAGGGCTGGCGCTGGAGATGGATCCGGAGAATAAATTCTCCGGGATGATGCAGTAAAAAATAATCTGGAATAGCGCGATTGCCGGATGCAACGCTTAATAAGCGCGTACATCCGGTAATGAAACTCAAGCTAAACCAATAAAGAACCCGGCAATGGTCGCGCTCATCAGGTTGGAAAGCGTTGCTGCTGCCAACGCCCGTAACCCAAGCTGAGCGATTTCCGGCGCGCGTTTTGGCGAAATAGCCGAAAACGCCCCAACGACAACACCGATAGAACCAAAGTTAGCAAAACCACAAAGCGCAAAGGAGATAATCGCAATGGTTTTCACTTCCAGCGTGCCGCCCGTTTGCAGGTATGGGGAGAAACTCAGGTAAGCGACGAATTCGTTAATCGCCAGTTTCTGCCCAATCAGGCTACCCGCAAGGTTGGCATCACTCCAGTCCACGCCCATGATCCACGCCAGCGGTGCCAGCACATAGCCAAAAATACTTTCCAGAGAGGCATTGGAAAAACCAAACCAGCCACCAATTCCGCCGATTATGCCGTTGATCAGCGCAATAATTGCCACAAACGCCATTACCACCGTCGCCACACCAGCGGCGATTTTCAACCCGGTCATCGCACCGCTCGCCGCCGCTTCGATAAAACTTTTTGGCGGCGTTTCGCTGAACGACAGATTTTCAAATGTCACCTGCGAAGGCTCGGTGGCTGGGCTAAGAATACGTGCAAACAAAATACCACCAGGGATCGCCATCAGCGATGCCGCTAACAGGTAGTCAATTGGTACGCCCATTCCGGCATAACCAATCATCATCGAACCGGCAATGGACGCCATCCCGCTACAAATTGCCGTAAATAGCTCGTTGCGATTCATGCGATCGATAAACGGTTTAACGATCGCCGGGATCTCATTTTGCCCGAGGAAAATAGTGGTAACCGCAACAAAAGATTCGATTTTGCTGATGTTGAGGGCTTTCTGAAAAATACTGCCAAGAATGCGGATTAGCAGCCCCATCACGCCAATGTAGTACAGCAGGCTGATGAGCGCTGTGACGAAAATAATTGCCGGAAGTACGCGAAAGGCGAAGATAAAGCCCGCGCCATCAAACAGGACATCCATTTTCGGCCCAACCAGCGAACCAAAAATGAAGGCGCTACCGGCATCACTGTAAGACATCACTTTATGAACGCCTAATGCCGCCTGCTCTACTGCCCATTTTCCCGGTGGGAAGTAGAGCATAATGCCACCAATAGCGATTTGCAGCAGCAATGCAGCTCCGACCGTGCGTACGCTGATACGCTTTTTATTCACTGACAATAAGAATGCAATTGCCAGCAATACCACCATACCCACCAAACTTCTCATTATATCCATAATGATTTTCCTTTCATGCCAGTAAACCCGGCGCAAGCGCCAGGTTTTGGTATGTATGATCAGTACGGGCGACGGCTTTCTGCCCGTCAGAAATTAACCCGCGAGACGCTGGTATTCTTTGGCAATTTCGCTCGCCAGAATGGCGTTATTGAACACCAGTTGGATGTTGGATTTCAGACTGTCACCACCGGTCAGTTCAGCAACACGCGCCAACAGGAACGGTGTACTTTCTTTACCAATAACGCCCTGCTCTTCGGCTTCGGCGACGGCTTGATCTATGGCTGCATTGATAGATTCCTCCGGCATCGCAAACTGCTCCGGGATCGGATTCGCCACTACCAGGCCGCCGTTCAAACCGGTTTGCCATTTCACTGCCATTGCACGAGCGATTTCCGTGGCACTATCAAGGCGAATACTGACTTCAAATGGACTGGTACGGCAGAAAAACGCAGGCAGCGCTTTTGTCTGATAGCCAATTAACGGTACACCGAAGGTTTCTAAATATTCTGTTGTTAATCCTAAATCGAGAATAGATTTTGCACCGGCACAAACAACGGTGACATTAGTATTTGCCAGTTCCTGTAAATCGGCAGAAATATCGAATGTATGTTCCGCACCGCGATGCACACCACCAATCCCCCCCGTTGCAAATACTTTAATTCCTGCCAGTGCCGCGATAATCATCGTTGAAGCAACGGTGGTCGCGCCATTTTTTCCTGCGGCAACGACAAAAGGTAAATCACGGCGACTGACTTTCGTCACGTTATGTCCTTCACGGCCTAACAATTCAATTTCTTCTTTGCTCAAACCTACTTTCATGACACCACCAATAATGGCGATTGTTGCAGGTACTGCACCGTGCTTACGAATTGTGTCTTCTACTTCAATTGCCGTCTCAGCATTTTGCGGGAATGGCATCCCGTGAGAAATAATGGTCGATTCCAGTGCCACAACCGGTTTTTTGTTTTTTAAAGCGTCCTGCACTTCCGGGGAAATTTGTAATAATTCAGGGGAAATTTTTAATTCAGACATTCTGCGTTCTCCACTAACGATATAACGTTGGCAATCGATAAATCGGGGTTATTGGTGTATTCACAGGAGAGCGCCATTGACGAACATCCCTGTGCGAAACGAACAGATTCGGCAAACGGCATTCCGTCTACCCAACACGAAGCAAGTCCCGCCATCATGGCATCGCCCGCTCCGGTAACATTAATGACATTGGTTTTAATCGGCGCAGACCAACCACTTTCACCGCTGATATCACTGTAATAAACGCCGTCGCCGCCCATGCTCAATACCAGTCGGTTCAGGCCATGTTGATGGAACCAGGCGGCAACCTTTGCCACATCTTCACGCCCTGACAGCGCAATCCCACTCAGGTTTTCCGCTTCAAGGCGGTTTGGCTTGAGAGTGTGGATCAGATTTAGACGGTCGCGCACTTTGACACATTTCCACGCAGAAACAGGATCGACAAATACGGGTACGTTGGCGGCATTATCCAGAATCCATGCCAGTGCCTCTTCACTGATATTACAGTCCGCGACAATGACCTTTGCCCTCTGAATAAATTCACGGTGCTGTGCGAGATATTCAGCTGTAATAGCGTTGCTAATATTCATGTCATTTATAGCAACCAGCATTTCACCGGTATTATCGAGTAATGATAAATAGCTCGACGTATTTTCTCCCGGCACAATCAGGCATTTATCGACATAAACGCCAGATTGATTGGTTTGCGTTAGCAGCGATTGACCATAAAAATCACTGCCTACGGCGCTCAGTAGCCAGGCTTTATTACCCAGCAACGCCAGGTTTTGTGCAATATTGCGCCCTACCCCACCAGGCGTAAATTTTATTTTACCTGGATTTGAATCCGCATAATTTAATGATTCATGTGAATATCCGGCGACATCAATATTCGCCGAGCCTATAATTACGACATAATCCTTTTCGCGCATAGCACGTCCTCTGGTAAAAAATTACCAACCCTGTCAATCCACAAGAATATAGATACTGCAAAGACGGTTTAAACATGTGTTCATATTTAAACATGTGCTCATAGTATGCATGTTTTACGTAAAGTAAATTGCCGCCAGAGAGGCAAAATGGGCAGATTTGAGCAGGCTCACAAAATGCGATTAAATGCCTGAATTACAAAAGTGAGGAATTTGTGACGGGATGCACAGAACAGGAACACTAAAAAAGGGCAGAAAATAATCTGCCCTTAAGGAAATAACCTTAGTGTTTGATGAACATTTCAGGTTTCTACTGAAAGATAAAACCATTTAAATTCATAAAATTATATTCACAAACTGGTCATTCCCTTTGCGCTCATCAAATGTTACAGGGCAGGAAATTTCTGCCCTGTAACACACCTTTTATTACGCTGCTTTCGCTACTGCGTCCACTTCCGGACGTTTCAGGAAGGCATAGGCCAAACCCGCCACCAGCGTACCGGCAATAATTGCTACCAGGTAACCCAGTACCGGCGTAATAGCGCCAGGGATCAGCAGAACAAACAGACCACCGTGCGGTGCCATCAGTTTCGCACCAATCGCCATTGAGATTGCGCCAGTCAGCGCCCCACCAACGATACAACACGGCAGCACACGCATCGGATCACGAGCAGCAAACGGAATTGCACCTTCCGAAATAAAGCACAGACCAAGAACCAGAGCGGCTTTGCCACCTTCCTGCTGCGCTTTGTCGAATTTGCGACGCGCCACCATTGTTGCCAGACCCATTGCCAGCGGTGGCACCATACCTGCCGCCATAATCGCCGCCATCGGGCCATAGGTTTGAGTACTCAGCAGACCCACACCGAATGCGTACGCTGCTTTATTTACCGGACCGCCCATGTCAGTACACATCATGCCACCGAGGATCGCCCCCAGCAGAACCGCATTCGCAGTCCCCATGGTCTGCAGCCAGTGAGTCAACCCTTCGAGAATGCCAGCAACCGGTTTACCGATCAGGTAGATCATCGCCAGACCGACCACCAGACTGGAAATTAGCGGAATGATCAGGATCGGTTTCAGCGCCTCCATACTCTGTGGCAGTTTCAGTTGCGTACTGATTAACTTCGCAATGTAACCAGCCAGGAAGCCCGCAATAATACCCCCAATGAAGCCAGAACCGGTGCTGACCGCCAGCATACCGCCAATCAGACCCGGCGTGAGACCCGGACGATCGGCAATGGAGAAGGCAATGTAACCTGCCAGTACCGGCACCATCAGCGCAAAGGCTGAACCACCACCAATCTGCATCAGCGCCGCTGCCAACGTACCCGGCTCTTTAAACGCTTCGATACCAAAAGCAAAAGAAAGCGCGATACACAGACCACCTGCAACGACCATCGGCAGCATGTAAGAGACGCCCGTCAGCAAGTGACGGTAAGCGCCTGCACCCTCTTTCTTACCTTCAGTGGTCGCTGTTTGAGCTTTGCCCGCCGGTTCATACGGCGTTGCTTCAGCAACCGCTTTATCCAGTTCCTGCGCGGTTTTCTTCAGCGCCAGACCGGTAGAGGTGCGATACATCGGTTTACCAGCAAATTTCGCCAGATCCACTTCGATATCTGCCGCCACAATCACCAGATCCGCTGCTGCGACTTCTTCAGGGGTGATCGCATTACCCGCGCCAACAGAACCACGGGTTTCAACTTTCACCCACCAGCCACGTTTTTTCGCTTCGGTTTCAATGGCTTCAGCCGCCATAAATGTGTGTGCTACGCCAGTCGGGCAAGCTGTCACCGCAACTACGCGTTTCGGACCGCTGGTGGCAACTGGTGCTGTTGCAGCGACCGGTGCAGTGTAAGGTTTCGCATGGCCTTTGGCTTCACTCAGGAACAGCTCAGGGTGCGCAACTGCCCGGGAAATATCGCCCAGCCAGACATTTTTACCGTTCAGCGCGCTGTCGTTCGGGATGGAATCACCGAGAACAATCGCCATTTCAGCGTCGTTCGGATTGTCGATGATTTCCAGTTTTGCTTTTCGCGCCGCCGCGCCCAGCAGGGTCTTCGCCATATAGGCGCGTGCCTGACCGAGATTAGCGTCAATAATCAGCAGCGTTTTCATTATGCCTCTCCTGCTGTCAGTTAAAAGGTTGTAAGTCGACGCGCGCCATCATTGCGGCCAACTGCGGACGATCGGTAATACCCACATTGCTTTGACTTACCGCCAGGGCTGCAACAGCTGTCGCCAGACGCAGTGTGTGTTCACTGGATTCACGCATCAGCAAGCCATAAATCAGGCCACCAACCATAGAATCCCCTGCGCCAACGGTGCTTACGACATCGACTGACGGTGGTTTGGCGATCCATTCGCCGGAGGCATTAACCCAAAGCGCGCCTTCGGCACCCAGTGAAATAACGACATGCGCGATACCTTGTTCACGCAGCGCATGCGCAGCTTCAATCACATCTTTCATTTCAGGCAGTTTACAGCCCGCCCAGATTTCCAGCTCGCGGCGGTTAGGTTTCACCAGCCACGGTGCCGCTTTCAAACCTGCCACTAACGCTTCACGGCTACTATCAAAGATAATGCAAGGACACTGACTACGCAGGCGAGTCATCCAGTCGGTGAACGCTTCCGGGCTGACGCCTGACGGTAAGCTTCCGCTGACACAGACCATATCGAACTGACCGAGCCAGCTCAGAGAATCAGTCACAAAGCGTTCCCAGTCGGCGGGGGTAACCTCAAAACCCGAGAAGTTGAAGTCGGTCACTTCGCCGTCTTTTTCCGTCAGCTTAACGTTAATTCGGGTGCGCCCCTGTACAACCTGGAAACGGTTGGCAATGCCCAGCTCGCTGAACAGTTGCTGAAAACCATCCTGATTGTCTTTACCGAGGAAGCCGCCAACGGTGACATCAATTCCCAGGTCTTTTAATACTTTGGCCACGTTGATGCCTTTACCCGCCGCATGCAGACCGGTGGTTTTCACCAGGTTCACTTCGCCGCGTTCAATTTCCGGGCAGAAACCAACAAGGTCATAAGCCGGATTAAGGGTGATAGTAGCAACACGTCTGCTCATTATGCGCCCTCCCCAAGACCGGCAGCGATAGCGTCGCCAATGGCTTTCAGCGCCTGCTCAGCATCTGCACCCTGGGCGGTAAAGCGTAGGCGATGACCTTTCTTAACGCCAAGTGCCACAACTTTCATCAGACTACGTCCGTTTGCCGGTTTGCCGGTGCCATCAAGGTTTGTCACGGTAATATCACTGTTAAATTGTTTAATAGTATTGACCAGCATGGTACCTGGACGAGCATGCAGGCCGTGTTCATTGCGCACCACAAACTCCGCGCTTAACACGTCGTCGGTCGGCGCATCATCGCTGGTCAGCAGCGCCAGCAACGTTGCCGCATCCGCTTTCAGCAAACGGTCAGCTTTATTGTCGAGCAACAAATCAGCGAGACGCTTAAGAACCGCGACGGGCTGAGCGTCATTCATCGCCACACTCACCAGCATGGCTGCCGTTTCGCCGTCCACATCAAAAGCATTTGCCGCACGGCTTACCGCAATCGCGCTACGCAAATTGCCTTCAGCGCTATCGCTCAGCCAGATGCCCTGTCCGAGGTTCAGCGGTTGTTCATTGATGGCTTTAGTGACGAAGGTGGCGTCAACTGCCCCTGCTTCTTTCAGACGCGCAGCGTTAAGCGCCTGAAGCGTCAGCAGATCGCTGGCGACAATATCCAGCGTCAGCATTTCGTTATCGAGCTTCAGCTGCTCACTCTGCTTTTCGCCCATCAGCAATGCGCGAAGTTCTTCTGCTGTCGTTGCTGACTTCAGCTGTTCAGCAACGGAATCATCGCTCAGTACATGGGTCAGCTGGCGTAACAGACCCAGATGTTCATCCGAGCTGGCAGCAATACCGATCGCCACGTACGCTACCTGGCCGTCACCCCAGGTGACGCCTTCCGGGAACTGAAATACCTGAACGCCGGTTTTCAGCACCTGATCGCGGGTGTCGGTAGTGCCGTGTGGAATAGCAATACCATTGCCGAGGAACGTAGAGGTTTGCTGTTCGCGCGCCAGCATGCCATTGACGTAGCCTTCAGCTACATTACCGGCCTGCACCAGCGCCGCAGCGACCTGGCGAATCGCCTCTTCTTTGTCTCCGGCCTTTTCGCCCGGATGGATGTCCTGTACGGATAACTGGAACATAGTTCTCCTCTCTTGCTGAATTGAAACGATTCAGCTTCTATGAGAAAAAAAGCGCCAACCTGGCTTAGGGTTAAAGACAAGATCGCGCTGAAACGTTTCAAGAAAGCATAATACTTCTGTTTCAGCACGCAAGGAAAGCCGTAAAGTTATGAGCAAAAGTTTGATGTGCTGCACAATTTTTTGTCATTTTTCCTAATTGCTGATGGGAAAATCCGTTATCAGCAATTTCATTTCAGCAGCGTCAGCAGCCAATCAGCAACAGTGAAATGGCATTTTGATTATTCGTGGCGCTTTTGATTTCGCTGTCTGTTTATTTTCTGACAAGCAGCGTAAACTCCGCGTCTTCCTCTTCCAGTGATCGACCAGCATGCATAACTCCCCCGCAGTCTCCAGCGCGAAATCGTTTGATCTGACCTCGACGGCGTTTTTAATCGTTGCCTTTCTCACCGGTATTGCGGGCGCTCTGCAAACCCCGACACTCAGTATTTTTCTTACTGATGAAGTACATGCCCGCCCGGCGATGGTGGGATTCTTCTTTACCGGCAGCGCTGTCATTGGGATTCTGGTAAGTCAGTTTCTCGCCGGGCTCTCTGATAAGCGCGGCGATCGCAAATCGCTGATTGTCTTTTGCTGCCTGTTAGGCGTGCTGGCCTGCACTCTTTTTGCCTGGAATCGCAACTACTTTGTTTTGCTATTCGTTGGCGTCTTTCTTAGCAGCTTTGGCTCGACTGCTAACCCGCAAATGTTTGCCCTCGCCCGTGAACATGCTGACAAAACCGGACGTGAAGCGGTGATGTTCAGCTCTTTTTTACGCGCTCAGGTTTCACTGGCATGGGTCATTGGCCCGCCGCTGGCTTATGCCTTAGCGATGGGTTTCAGCTTTACGGTAATGTATCTGAGCGCAGCGGTAGCGTTTATTGTTTGCGGCGTGATGGTGTGGCTGTTTTTACCGTCGATGCAAAAAGAGCTTCCACTGGCGACCGGCACGGTTGAAGCGCCGCGCCGTAACCGTCGCGATACGCTGCTGCTGTTTGTCATTTGTACATTGATGTGGGGCTCGAACAGCCTGTACATCATCAACATGCCGCTATTTATTATCAACGAACTGCATCTTCCCGAGAAACTGGCCGGTGTGATGATGGGGACCGCCGCCGGGCTGGAAATCCCGACCATGTTGATTGCCGGATATTTCGCCAAACGTCTGGGTAAGCGTTTCTTAATGCGCGTTGCTGCCGTGGGTGGCGTCTGTTTTTACGCAGGAATGCTGATGGCGCATTCACCTGTCATTCTGTTGGGCTTGCAGCTGCTAAATGCTATTTTTATTGGCATTCTGGGCGGCATCGGGATGCTCTATTTTCAGGATTTGATGCCCGGTCAGGCAGGTTCAGCCACCACGCTCTATACCAACACTTCGCGCGTGGGCTGGATCATCGCAGGATCAGTGGCGGGCATCGTCGCCGAGATCTGGAATTATCACGCTGTGTTCTGGTTTGCGATGGTGATGATTATCGCCACTCTGTTTTGCTTACTGCGGATTAAAGATGTTTAAGGCGCGGTCAGGATTTCCAGATCGATAAGCCAGGTCATGGCCTGCTGACGCGAGTTACCGCACATTTCAGCGCTGGCTTGTAAGCCTGCACAGACTTTCGGTCGCAGTGGCGAGGTGAAAATTTTACAGCGTTGCTGTTCATCAAGCTGAATGCAGGGCGTATTGGCGGGCTTGCCATCGGGCATACCGGGAATAGGGCTGGAAATTGAAGGGGCAGTGCAACACGCCCCGCAACCCGGACGGCATTCCATACGTTGTTCTCTTAAGGTTAACCACCGGATTGATGAGCGCGCACAGTACCACCTTTTTTGCACCAGCAAAAGTGCGAATACCACTTGCCCGAAAGGCCCGTCGCGAGTACTTTGTCGCGATATTTTTGACATTTTCGACTACAGGAATTTTTCGATGCCAAGAGCGAACGAAATTAAAAAAGGTATGGTACTGAATTACAACGGCAAACTGCTGCTGGTTAAGGACATTGATATTCAGTCGCCCACTGCCCGCGGTGCCGCTACGCTGTACAAAATGCGTTTTTCTGATGTCCGTACCGGGCTGAAAGTAGAAGAGCGTTTCAAAGGAGATGATATCGTTGACACCGTGACGCTGACCCGCCGTTACGTTGACTTCTCCTATGTCGATGGCAACGAATATGTCTTTATGGATAAAGAAGACTATACCCCGTATACCTTCACCAAAGATCAGATTGAAGAAGAGTTGCTGTTTATGCCAGAGGGCGGCATGCCGGACATGCAGGTGCTGACCTGGGACGGTCAACTGCTGGCGCTTGAGCTGCCGCAGACCGTTGATCTGGAAATCGTTGAAACCGCACCAGGCATCAAAGGGGCATCTGCCAGCGCCCGTAACAAACCGGCGACATTGAGCACTGGTCTGGTGATTCAGGTACCAGAATACTTAAGCCCGGGCGAAAAAATTCGTATCCATATCGAAGAACGCCGTTATATGGGTCGTGCTGACTAACTTCAGCCGCATGCAGAAAAGGGATAGCTCAGGCTGTCCCTTTTTAATTTATTATACCAATCTTCTATTTTGCGCTTCCTGAATATAGTTCTCCCGTAATATTCACCAGTTCATTGATCGCCCTCACACTTCATCGCATTAACAATCCAGACCAATTTCAATTTCTGTCATATAACTTTACACTGTCATTGTTAATCAATCGTTACTAAGACGTGATTCCTATGAATACAATCGCCTCCGCTACGCTCCCGCCTCAGGTACACGCTCCACGCTACGATCGCCAGCAGTTGCAATCACGTATCGTTCATTTTGGCTTCGGAGCCTTTCACCGCGCACATCAGGCGTTACTGACCGATCGTGTGCTGAATGCCCAGGGCGGCGACTGGGGGATCTGTGAGATCAGCTTGTTCAGCGGCGATCAACTGATGAGCCAGCTCCGCGCACAGAACCATTTATATACCGTGCTGGAGAAAGGTGCGGACGGCAATCAGGCGATAATTGTCGGTGCCGTTCACGAATGCCTGAATGCAAAACTGGATTCCTTAGCGGCAATTATTGAGAAATTTTGCGAGCCACAGGTGGCAATTGTTTCCCTGACGATTACCGAAAAAGGCTATTGTATTGACCCGGCCACCGGTGCACTCGACACCAGCAATCCGCGGATTATTCACGATCTTCAAAATCCTGAAGAACCTCACTCCGCGCCGGGTATTCTCGTCGAAGCACTGAAACGACGCCGTGAACGCGGCCTTGCACCGTTTACCGTACTCTCCTGCGACAATATTCCCGACAATGGCCATGTGGTGAAAAACGCGGTGCAGGGGATGGCGGAAAAACGTTCACCAGAACTCGCCGGGTGGATAAAAGAACACGTCAGTTTTCCGGGAACCATGGTCGACCGTATTGTTCCGGCAGCAACCGACGAATCACTGGCGGAAATCAGCCAACATCTGGGGGTGAATGATCCCTGCGCGATTAGCTGCGAACCGTTTATCCAGTGGGTGGTGGAAGATAACTTCGTCGCTGGGCGTCCTGCCTGGGAAGTCGCAGGTGTACAAATGGTGAATGATGTCCTGCCATGGGAAGAGATGAAACTGCGTATGCTTAATGGCAGCCACTCTTTTCTCGCTTATCTGGGTTACCTCTCAGGATTCGCGCACATCAGTGATTGCATGCAGGATCGCGCATTTCGCCATGCCGCCAGAGCATTAATGCTGGATGAGCAAGCGCCGACACTGCGAATTAAAGATGTCGATTTAACACAATATGCGGATAAGTTAATTGCACGTTTTGCTAACCCGGCGCTGAAACATAAGACCTGGCAAATCGCAATGGATGGTAGCCAGAAATTACCGCAACGTATGCTGGCTGGTATTCGCATACATCTGGCGCGCGAAACGGACTGGTCGTTGCTGGCATTAGGCGTTGCAGGCTGGATGCGTTACGTCAGCGGCGTTGATGATGCCGGAAATGCCATTGATGTTCGCGATCCGCTTAGCGATAAAATTTGCGAACTTGTTGCGGGCAGTAGCAGTGAACAACGCGTAACCGCCCTGCTTTCTCTGCGTGAAGTTTTCGGTGATGATCTGCCAGATAACCCGCATTTTGTACAAGCTATCGAACAAGCCTGGCAACAAATCGCACAATTCGGCGCGCATCAGGCGCTATTAAACACCCTCAAAATTTAACGATTTCTGCGGTTAAAGCGGATGAAGCTCGCCTTCGTCCGCTCTCCCCTTCTCTTTTCTGCCTTTTTTAGCCAGGATTAACGCTCAGTTAACTTTTAAGAGTATTGCGGAGCCGTTGTGACCAGGACCAACCTCATCACCGGTTTTCTCGGCAGCGGGAAAACTACGTCGATTCTTCATCTGTTAGCCCATAAAGATCCCAACGAAAAATGGGCGGTACTGGTTAATGAATTTGGGGAAGTCGGAATTGATGGTGCTTTGCTCGCCGATAGCGGCGCATTGTTGAAAGAGATCCCCGGCGGCTGTATGTGCTGCGTTAATGGTTTACCCATGCAGGTAGGGTTGAATACCTTACTGCGTCAGGGAAAACCAGACCGCTTGTTGATAGAGCCGACCGGGCTGGGCCATCCGAAACAGATCCTCGATCTCTTAACCGCGCCCGTGTATGAACCGTGGATAGATCTGCGCGCCACGTTGTGCATTCTCGATCCACGCCTGCTGCTGGACGAAAAAAGCGCCAGCAATGAAAACTTCCGTGACCAGCTGGCTGCCGCAGACATTATTGTCGCCAATAAATCCGACCGTGCGACGCCCGAAAGTGAGCAAGCGCTACAGCGCTGGTGGCAGCAAAATGGTGGCGATCGGCAATTAATTCACAGCAAGCATGGGAAAATTGACGGTCATCTTCTGGATTTGCCACGTCGCAATTTAGCCGAGTTGCCCGCCAGCGCGGCGCATTCTCATCAGCATAGCGTGAAAAAAGGATTAGCAGCGTTAAGCCTGCCAGAGCATCAACGCTGGCGTCGCAGTCTGAACAGTGGACAAGGGCATCAGGCCTGTGGCTGGATATTCGACGCTGATACGGTATTCGACACCATTGGCATTCTGGAATGGGCGCGACTTGCACCGGTGGAACGCGTCAAAGGCGTGATGCGTATTCCCGAAGGGCTGGTGCGAATCAACCGTCAGGGCGATGACCTGCACATTGAAACGCAAAACGTTGCGCCACCGGACAGTCGTATTGAGCTGATTTCCAGCAGCGAAGCTGACTGGAATGCTTTGCAGAGCGCGCTGTTGAAGCTTCGTTTAGCGACTACCGCGTAAGGTTGCCTGCGTTTTTCAGTAAGATAATTAGAGAAAATATGATTAAAAATTTGCCGCAAATAGTGTTGTTGAATATTGTCGGCCTCGCGCTGTTTCTTTCCTGGTATATTCCCGTTAATCATGGATTCTGGTTGCCGATTGATGCGGATATTTTTTATTTCTTTAATCAGAAACTGGTCGAAAGTAAGGCCTTTTTGTGGCTGGTTGCATTGACCAATAATCGTGCCTTCGACGGTTGTTCACTGCTGGCAATGGGAATGTTGATGCTGAGTTTCTGGCTGAAAGAAAACGCCCCAGGCCGACGACGTATCGTGATTATTGGCCTCGTCATGCTATTAACTGCAGTGGTCTTAAACCAACTGGGACAGGCATTAATTCCTGTAAAACGGGCCAGCCCAACATTAACTTTTGCCAATATTAACCGCGTCAGCGAACTGCTCCCTATCCCCACGAAAGATGCCTCACGAGACAGCTTTCCCGGCGATCACGGCATGATGCTGCTTATTTTTTCGGCATTCATGTGGCGTTATTTCGGCAAAGTCGCAGGCCTTATCGCCCTTATTATTTTTGTGGTTTTTGCATTTCCCAGAGTAATGATTGGTGCACACTGGTTTACTGACATCATTGTTGGTTCGATGACCGTGATATTGATTGGTTTGCCCTGGATGTTGCTGACGCCATTAAGTGATCGATTAATCACCTTTTTTGACAAATCACTACCGGGAAAAAACAAACATTTCCAAAACAAATAACTCACGGTAATTAACATCATCAGGTTTATTTTTATAGTAAGGATATTCCTGATGATGTGCGCCTTTGCTTTCTTTCATCGAACACAAAAATCATTCCCTAAGTAAATGAATGGATTGTATGCGTTTCACTCAATCGTACTTTAATTGACCAATCCCGCTTATTAACTTTCTGTATCACTTTTTCTTATAAAAAATCATGTAAAACCACTCGCCAAGACCGCACCAATCGGGTAATCTCGAACTCGTTTTGCCTCGGCGGTAGATTATCCTCACAGCATATAATTTTGTGCGTTAGTCCACAGATTTGGCCTTAAGGAATTGTTTCAACATGCCCAGGTAATTAGTCTCGTGTCGCTTGGCATTTTTTTATAACGATATTTGTCGTTAAGGACTTCAAGGGAAAACAAACAACATGGTCAAATCTCAACCGATTTTGAGATATATCTTGCGCGGGATCCCCGCGATTGTAGTAGCGGTTCTGCTTTCTGCATGTAGTGCAAATAACACCGCAAAGAATATGCATCCTGAGACACGTGCAGTGGGTAGTGAAACATCATCACTGCAAGCTTCTCAGGATGAATTTGAAAACCTGGTTCGTAATGTCGACGTAAAATCGCGAATTATGGATCAGTATGCTGACTGGAAAGGCGTACGCTATCGTCTGGGCGGCAGCACTAAAAAAGGTATCGATTGTTCTGGTTTCGTACAGCGTACATTCCGCGAGCAATTTGGCTTAGAACTTCCGCGTTCGACTTACGAACAGCAGGAAATGGGTAAATCTGTTTCCCGCAGTAATTTGCGTACGGGTGATTTAGTTCTGTTCCGCGCCGGTTCAACGGGACGCCATGTCGGTATTTATATCGGCAACAATCAGTTTGTCCATGCTTCCACCAGCAGTGGTGTTATTATTTCCAGCATGAATGAACCGTACTGGAAGAAGCGTTACAACGAAGCACGCCGGGTTCTCAGCCGCAGCTAATAAACCGTTTGGATGCAATCCCTTGGCTATCCTGACGAGTTAACTGAAAGCACTGCTTAAGCAGTGCTTTTTTGTTTTCATTCATCAGAGAAAATGATGTTTCCGCGTCTTGATCCAGGCTATAGTCCGGTCATTGTTATCTTTTAAATGTTGTCGTAATTTCAGGAAATTAACGGAATCATGTTCATACGCGCTCCCAATTCTGGACGTAAGCTTATGCTTACCTGCATCGTTGCAGGCGTGATGATTGCGATACTGGTGAGCTGCCTTCAGTTTTTAGTGGCCTGGCATAAGCACGAAGTCAAATACGACACACTGATTACCGACGTACAAAAGTATCTCGATACCTATTTTGCCGACCTGAAATCCACTACTGACCGGCTCCAGCCGCTGACCTTAGATACTTGTCAGCAAGCTAACCCCGAACTGACTGCCCGCGCGGCGTTTAGTATGAATGTCCGTACGTTTGTGCTGGTAAAAGATAAAAAAACATTCTGTTCATCTGCGACCGGTGAGATGGACATTCCACTCAATGAATTGATTCCGGCGCTCGACATTAATAAAAACGTCGATATGGCGATCTTACCCGGCACGCCGATGGTGCCGAACAAACCCGCAATCGTCATCTGGTATCGCAACCCTTTGCTGAAAAATAGCGGCGTGTTTGCCGCTCTGAATCTCAACCTGACGCCTTCTCTCTTTTATAGTTCACGGCAGGAAGATTACGATGGCGTCGCCCTCATTATTGGCAATACTGCGCTATCTACCTTTTCTTCACGTTTGATGAACGTTAATGAATTAACCGACATGCCGGTCCGTGAAACTAAAATTGCGGGCATTCCTCTGACCGTTCGGCTTTATGCGGATGACTGGACATGGAACGATGTGTGGTACGCATTTTTACTGGGCGGCATGAGTGGAACAATGGTTGGACTTCTCTGCTATTGCCTGATGAGCGTGCGTATGCGACCGGGCAGAGAAATCATGACCGCCATCAAGCGCGAACAATTTTACGTGGTATATCAACCGGTGGTTGATACACAAGCTTTGCGGGTAACAGGCCTGGAAGTACTACTACGCTGGCGGCATCCTGTAGCGGGAGAAATTCCCCCGGATGCCTTCATCAACTTTGCCGAATCGCAAAAGATGATTGTGCCGCTGACTCAGCACCTGTTTGAGTTGATTGCCCGTGATGCCGCAGAATTAGAAAAAGTACTGCCGGTAGGCGTCAAATTTGGCATTAACATTGCGCCGGACCATCTGCATAGCGAAAGCTTTAAAGCTGATATCCAAAAATTGCTCACTTCCCTGCCCGCACATCATTTCCAGATTGTGCTGGAAATTACCGAGCGCGATATGTTGAAAGAGCAAGAAGCCACGCAACTCTTCGCCTGGCTGCATTCAGTCGGCGTTGAAATTGCTATTGATGACTTTGGCACCGGGCACAGCGCGCTTATCTATCTTGAGCGTTTTACGCTCGATTATCTGAAAATTGATCGTGGATTTATCAACGCCATCGGTACGGAAACGATCACTTCACCCGTACTTGACGCGGTGCTGACGCTGGCGAAACGTCTCAATATGCTGACGGTTGCTGAAGGGGTTGAAACGCCGGAACAGGCGCGATGGCTAAGCGAACGCGGCGTTAATTTCATGCAAGGCTACTGGATCAGTCGCCCATTACCGCTGGACGATTTTGTCCGCTGGCTGAAGAAACCGTATACGCCGCAGTGGTAAGGCGTGCTTACGTCCCTTATTATTCATAGTGAAAGCATGCCGGTTTGCGGCTAATGATGAGTAAAAGGAAATCTGTTGCAGATGATTGTGCGCATACTGCTGCTGTTTATCGCTCTGTTCACCTTTGGTGCGCAGGCGCAGGCTATCAAGGAAAGCTATGCCTTTGCCGTGCTGGGCGAACCCCGGTACGCGTTTAATTTCAACCATTTTGATTATGTGAACCCCGCCGCGCCAAAAGGGGGGCAGATAACGTTGTCAGCCCTCGGCACCTTCGATAATTTCAACCGTTATGCACTGCGCGGCAACCCAGGCGCACGCACCGAGCAGTTGTACGACACGCTATTTACTACTTCCGATGACGAGCCAGGTAGTTATTATCCGCTGATTGCCGAAAGTGCGCGCTATGCTGACGATTATTCCTGGGTGGAGGTCGCAATTAATCCGCGCGCCCGTTTTCATGATGGTTCCCCCATTACTGCCCGCGATGTCGAATTCACTTTTCAAAAATTTATGACCGAAGGCGTACCGCAATTTCGTCTGGTCTACAAAGGCACCACCGTCAAAGCCATTGCACCATTAACCGTGCGTATTGAGTTAGCGAAACCCGGCAAAGAAGATATGCTGAGCCTGTTTTCGCTGCCGGTCTTTCCAGAAAAGTACTGGAAGGATCACAAACTTAGCGATCCGCTCGCCACGCCTCCGCTTGCCAGTGGTCCGTACCGCATTACGTCCTGGAAAATGGGGCAAAATATTGTCTATTCCCGCGTGAAAGATTACTGGGCAGCAAACTTACCGGTAAACCGTGGACGCTGGAATTTCGACACCATTCGCTACGATTACTACCTCGATGATAATGTCGCCTTTGAAGCGTTTAAAGCCGGTGCCTTTGATTTGCGTATGGAAAACGACGCCAAAAACTGGGCCACGCGCTATACCGGTAAAAATTTCGATAAGAAATACATCATCAAAGATGAGCAAAAGAACGAATCAGCCCAGGATACGCGCTGGCTGGCGTTTAATATCCAACGTCCGGTATTCAGCGATCGCCGGGTCCGGGAAGCGATCACTCTTGCCTTTGACTTTGAATGGATGAACAAGGCGTTGTTTTACAATGCCTGGAGTCGCACGAACAGTTATTTTCAGAATACCGAATACGCAGCCAGAAATTACCCCGACGCCGCGGAGCTGGTGCTTCTGGCACCAATGAAAAAAGATCTTCCGCCAGAAGTCTTCACACAAATCTACCAGCCGCCGGTATCGAAAGGCGATGGCTACGATCGTAACAACCTGTTAAAAGCCGACAAACTTCTCAATGAAGCGGGCTGGGTGCTGAAGGGTCAGCAACGCGTTAATGCCACAACGGGTCAGCCTCTCAGCTTTGAATTATTGCTTCCCGCAAGCAGCAATAGTCAGTGGGTATTACCGTTCCAGCACAGCCTGCAACGGCTGGGTATCAACATGGACATTCGCAAGGTGGATAACTCGCAAATCACCAACCGCATGCGCAGTCGCGACTATGACATGATGCCGCGCGTATGGCGGGCGATGCCGTGGCCCAGTTCCGATTTACAGATTTCCTGGTCATCGGAATATATCAACTCCACTTATAATGCCCCCGGCGTGCAAAGTCCGGTTATCGACTCGCTGATCAACAAAATTATTGCCGCGCAGGGAAATAAAGAAAAATTACTGCCGTTGGGGCGAGCACTGGATCGCGTATTAACGTGGAATTATTACATGCTGCCAATGTGGTATATGGCGGAAGACCGTCTCGCCTGGTGGGATAAATTCTCTCAACCCGCAGTGCGCCCTGTTTACAGCCTGGGTATCGATACCTGGTGGTATGACGTTAATAAAGCGACGAAACTGCCGTCAGCCAGACAACAGGGAGAGTAGATGGGCGCTTATCTGATTCGCCGTCTGTTGCTGGTGATCCCAACGTTATGGGCGATTATCACTATCAACTTTTTCATCGTGCAAATTGCGCCTGGCGGTCCGGTCGACCAGGCCATCGCCGCCATTGAGTTTGGTAATGCCGGAGTATTACCCGGCGCAGGCGGTGAAGGTGTTCGCGCCAGCCATGCGCAAACGGGCGTCGGCAATATCAGCGACAGTAATTACCGTGGTGGACGCGGATTAGATCCAGAAGTGATCGCCGAGATCACTCATCGCTACGGTTTCGATAAGCCGATCCACGAACGTTACTTCAAAATGCTCTGGGACTACATCCGCTTTGATTTTGGCGATAGCCTGTTTCGCAGCGCCTCGGTGCTGACGCTGATTAAAGACAGTCTGCCGGTTTCCATCACCCTCGGATTGTGGAGCACGCTGATTATCTATCTGGTGTCGATTCCGCTGGGTATTCGCAAAGCTGTTTATAATGGTAGCCGCTTTGACGTCTGGAGTAGCGCATTTATCATCATCGGCTACGCCATTCCGGCCTTTTTGTTTGCCATCCTGCTGATAGTCTTCTTCGCGGGCGGCAGCTATTTCGACCTGTTCCCTCTGCGCGGCCTGGTTTCCGCTAACTTTGATTCGCTGCCGTGGTATCAGAAAATCACCGATTATCTGTGGCATATCACGCTGCCGGTGCTGGCGACGGTGATTGGCGGCTTTGCGGCGCTGACCATGCTGACAAAAAACTCATTCCTTGATGAAGTGCGCAAGCAATACGTGGTGACCGCGCGTGCGAAAGGGGTAAGTGAAAAAAATATTCTCTGGAAACATGTGTTCCGCAACGCCATGCTGCTGGTGATTGCCGGTTTTCCGGCGACGTTTATCAGCATGTTTTTTACCGGCTCGCTGCTGATTGAGGTGATGTTTTCACTCAATGGTCTTGGCTTACTGGGCTACGAAGCGACCGTCTCGCGCGATTATCCTGTAATGTTTGGTACCTTGTATATTTTCACCCTGATTGGCCTGCTGCTGAATATTGTCAGTGATATCAGCTATACGCTGGTCGATCCGCGTATAGATTTTGAGGGACGTTAATGTCGCGACTCAGCCCCGTCAATCAGGCCCGTTGGGCGCGTTTTCGTCATAACCGTCGCGGCTACTGGTCGTTATGGATGTTCCTCGTCTTATTTGGTTTGAGTTTGTGTTCTGAACTTATCGCCAACGATAAACCGTTGCTGGTACGTTATGACGGCAGTTGGTATTTCCCGTTGTTGAAAAACTACAGCGAAAGCGATTTTGGCGGTCCGCTGGCAAGCCAGGCTGATTATCAGGACCCGTGGCTGAAACAGCGGTTGGAAGATAAAGGCTGGGTACTGTGGGCACCGATTCGCTTTGGTGCTACCAGTATCAACTTTGCTACCGATAAGCCCTTCCCTTCTCCACCCTCCCGGCAAAACTGGCTGGGAACGGATGCCAATGGCGGCGATGTGCTGGCGCGCATTCTCTATGGCACGCGGATCTCAGTTCTGTTTGGCCTGATGCTGACCCTCTGCTCCAGCGTGATGGGCGTGTTGGCGGGGGCGCTACAAGGCTATTACGGCGGTAAAGTCGATCTCTGGGGGCAACGTTTTATTGAAGTATGGTCGGGGATGCCGACGCTGTTTTTGATTATTTTACTTTCCAGCGTCGTACAGCCTAACTTCTGGTGGCTGTTGGCAATTACCGTCTTGTTTGGCTGGATGAGTCTGGTCGGCGTGGTGCGGGCGGAGTTTTTACGTACCCGTAATTTCGACTACATCCGTGCGGCGCAGGCGCTTGGCGTCAGCGATCGCAGTATCATCCTGCGTCATATGTTGCCAAATGCCATGGTCGCTACCCTCACCTTTTTACCGTTTATTTTATGTAGTTCGATCACCACCCTGACCTCACTCGATTTCCTCGGCTTCGGTCTGCCGCTCGGTTCACCGTCACTCGGCGAACTGCTGTTACAAGGGAAAAATAACCTTCAGGCCCCGTGGCTTGGGATCACCGCCTTCTTGTCGGTGGCGATATTGTTGTCTTTGCTGATCTTTATTGGTGAAGCCGTCCGCGACGCATTTGATCCTAATAAGGCGGTGTAGCATGACGCAAACTCTGTTAGCGATTGAAAATTTGTCGGTGGGTTTTCGCCATCAGCAAACCGTACGCACAGTAGTCAATGATGTTTCACTACAGATTGCGGCTGGCGAAACGCTGGCGCTGGTGGGTGAGTCTGGTTCAGGTAAGAGCGTTACCGCGCTGTCAATTTTACGCCTGCTCCCTTCCCCGCCGGTTGAATATCTCTCCGGCGATATTCGTTTTCATGGCGAATCGCTGCTTCATGCCAGCGATCAAACGTTACGCGGTGTACGCGGTAATAAGATTGCCATGATTTTTCAGGAACCGATGGTGTCGTTAAATCCATTGCATACCCTGGAAAAACAGCTTTATGAAGTGCTTTCACTCCACCGCGGGATGCGTCGGGAAGCGGCTCGTGGCGAAATTCTTAACTGCCTTGATCGCGTCGGTATCCGCCAGGCGGCAAAACGGCTGACAGATTATCCACATCAGCTCTCCGGCGGCGAACGCCAGCGGGTGATGATTGCGATGGCGCTGTTAACGCGACCGGAATTATTAATTGCCGATGAACCGACCACCGCGCTGGACGTCTCTGTCCAGGCGCAGATTTTACAGCTGTTGCGCGAACTGCAAGGCGAGCTGAATATGGGCATGCTGTTTATTACTCATAACCTCAGTATTGTCAGAAAACTGGCTCACCGCGTGGCGGTAATGCAAAACGGTCGCTGTGTCGAGCAAAATGACGCTGCTACGCTATTTGCCTCACCCACTCATCCTTACACACAAAAGCTACTCAACAGTGAACCGTCAGGCGACCCGGTCCCATTGCCAGAACCTGCCTCAACGTTGCTAGATGTTGAACAGCTTCAGGTTGCCTTCCCCATTCGCAAAGGGATTTTGAAGCGCATTGTGGATCATAATGTGGTGGTGAAAAACATCAGTTTTACGCTACGGGCGGGTGAAACACTGGGTTTAGTGGGCGAGTCCGGTTCCGGGAAAAGCACGACGGGACTGGCGCTGCTGCGACTGATTAACTCTCAGGGCAGCATCATTTTTGACGGTCAGCCATTGCAAAATTTAAACCGCCGTCAGCTATTACCTATTCGCCATCGCATTCAGGTGGTATTTCAGGATCCTAACTCCTCGCTCAACCCACGACTCAACGTTTTGCAAATTATCGAGGAAGGTTTACGGGTTCACCAGCCGATGCTTTCTGCCGTGCAACGCGAACAACAAGTGATAGCCGTGATGCATGAAGTGGGATTAGATCCTGAAACACGCCACCGTTATCCGGCGGAGTTCTCTGGTGGTCAGCGGCAACGTATTGCGATTGCCAGGGCGTTAATTCTTAAGCCCTCGCTGATCATTCTTGATGAACCAACATCATCGCTCGACAAAACGGTACAGGCGCAAATATTGACGCTATTGAAATCATTGCAACAAAAGCATCAATTGGCCTATTTGTTTATCAGTCACGATTTGCACGTTGTCCGCGCGTTATGTCATCAGGTTATCGTACTGCGACAAGGGGAAGTAGTGGAACAAGGACCGTGCGCGCGCGTGTTTGCCGCACCGCAGCAGGAGTATACGCGTCAGCTACTGGCGTTGAGCTGACGCTTAAAAAGGATTGTAGTTTGAGAAGGGTTCGGCAATTGCCACACCAAAATTTTTCAATCGGCATGTTGCAGCAAACTCGTCCTGGCGATTTACAAACAGGCACGGCTCACCTTCACACTCCAGTACCGAGCATGGAACTTCGATGTCGCTTAACGCCTGGCTTAGTTTGTACATCACCGACCATGCATTATCACCATCCGGGCTAAGCAATTTAAGCGCCACCAGGCTGTTGTCACCGCACGGTCCATTTTGCGGAATCGGTTCAACCTTCGAACCTGCGAAACCAGCAGACCAGCGATAGTTCTGCGGCAGTCGATGGACGATTGAGAGTTGTAATGAAGTCACTTATTTTCCCCGGAAGCACATTTACTTCACAATTTGTTTACATCAATTTTAACACATCATCAACAATCCGTCTTTATACAGATCGTAAAGATTGATGCCTCGCCAGCGTGGCCTCTATGGCTCTGATTTAAATAATATCTGCGGGCGTGGTCACGTTTGCGGGGCTATATGTACCCGTTTCTGCGATCTAACTCAACCTTTTTAACTACAATGATGTGACTTTTTACATAAATTGATTTTACATAAAATAAACATATATCGGGGGAATGATGGATTTGTGGTTGACATGCATCAACAAAGGAAGCCTTTTAGCTTCCTCGTTGTGCAATAGATCACCGTTTTTTCGGCCGACTGGCGTACAGACAGAAGAGAATGGAGCTGGTTGCGCAGAATGCAATTGACCAAATCATCGGCCATGCAGAGTTAAAGGTCGCAAGAGAAAGCAATGCGCCAACAATTGCCCCTATGCCAAAACGGAAGGTTCCTGCCAGCGAAGATGCCGTTCCCGCCATATGGGGAAACTCATCAAGAATGACCGCCATCGCATTAGATGACACCATCGACACGCAGCCCACAAACGCCGCAACGCCAACTACCAGCGACCAGAATCCCAGCCCCAGCAGCGCACTGATGACCATCCACGCCGCCATAATAAACTGTATCCACAACCCCGAGCGGAACATATTTAACGCGCCAATACGGCGGACGAAGCGACTGTTAAAGATGGTCATCACGAACAGGAAAACAATGTTTAGCGCAAAGTAATAACCAAAGTTTTCCGGCGCGACGTGGTTAATTTCAATGTAGACAAACGGTCCGGCGCTCAGGAACGAGAACATTCCGGCAAAGCTGAAACCGCTGGCCAGCATATAACTCAGGACACGCTTATGACGAAACAGCGCCGCAAAGTTACCAATAGTGGTACGAATGTGAAAAGGCTGGCGACGCTCCGGTGGTAAGGTTTCTTTGATCAGAAAGAAGATCATTGCCGAAGCCAGAATCGCCGCTACGGCGAGGATCCAGAAGATGTAATGCCAGCTCAGCCACACCAGCACCCAGCCGCCAACTATCGGTGCCATCAGCGGTGCAATGGTCGTCACCAGCATGACAAACGACATCATCCGTGAGAACTCTTCCTTCGGGTAGATATCACGCATTAAAGCGTTGATAACCACGCTGGCCGCAGCCGCAGCCAGACCGTGGAAGAAACGCATCACAATCAGCTGATCGATGGTTTGTGCCAACGCACACGCCACCGCGGCGGCGGCAAACACCAGCGTACCGCCAAGAACCACCGGCTTACGCCCAAAACTGTCTGCCATCGGCCCGTAGATTAACTGCCCCAACGCAAAGCCCAGAATATAAGTACTGAGGGTCATCTGCGTACTGCCCGCAGGTACGCCAAATTGCGCTGAAATTACCGGTAGCGCGGGCAGATACATATCAATCGACAGCGGCATCAACATGGCCAGCAGGCCAAGGATAAAAACAATAGCAAACGACGAATGCTGTCGGGTGGTCACAACGGGCTCCTGAAAGTCATTAAAAAGTTAGACGACGCTGGCAATTTCTTCTTCAGTTAACGGACGATATTCACCGGGGGCTAAATCAGCATCCAGCGTAATGCCACCAATACGTTCACGATGCAGCTCAACCACGTGGTTACCCACGGCGGCGAACATGCGTTTCACCTGATGATAACGCCCTTCGCTGATGGTCAGACGAACCTGCGTTGGGGTAATCACTTCCAGCATCGCCGGCTTAGTGAGATCTTTTTCGTTATGCAGCTGCACGCCTTTAGCAAATTGCTCTGCCGTATCGTCAGCTACGGGTGATTCCAGCGTCACCAGATAGGTCTTCTCGCAATGATGACGTGGAGAAGTAATGCGATGCGACCACTGACCGTCGTCAGTCATCAGCACCAGACCAGTGGTATCGATATCCAGACGCCCTGCGGCGTGCAGTTTCCACGCTACCGGTTCATCAAGAAAATAGAGCACCGTTGGGTGATCCGGGTCATCAGTTGAGCAAACATAGCCCTGAGGCTTATTGAGCATGAAGTAACGAGGACCGTGTTGCTGCGCCAGCGGGTTGCCATCGTAGGCGACTTCATGTTCAGGTAGCAGTTTGAACGCTGCGTTACGGACGATTTCGCCATCGACGGTGACACGATTGCCGCGGATTTCACGCCCGGCAATAGCACGGCTAACGCCGAGTTGCTGTGCGATAAATTTATCAAGTCGCATGTGTGTGATTTTGCCTGTAAAAACGGAGGTCGGGCATTGACCCGAAAATCTGAACTGTTGTCTGCCCAGTATAGCGGTCTAATAACATCCCTCAAGGGAAAAAGATCCATGGCATACTATTGGCAGAATAATCTACCTACGCGAGACCATGATTTTTACACTTCGTCCATATCAGCAAGAAGCCGTGGATGCCACGCTCAACCATTTTCGTCGTCATAAAACCCCTGCCGTTATCGTGCTGCCCACCGGTGCCGGTAAAAGCCTGGTGATAGCGGAACTGGCGCGGCTGGCGCGTGGTCGCGTGCTGGTGCTGGCACACGTTAAAGAACTGGTGGCGCAAAACCATGCAAAATATCAGGCACTGGGACTGGAAGCCGATATCTTTGCCGCTGGGCTAAAGCGTAAAGAGAGCCACGGTAAAGTAGTATTTGGCAGCGTGCAATCGGTCGCCCGTAACCTTGATGCCTTTCAGGGTGAATTTTCACTGTTGATTGTCGATGAATGCCATCGTATTGGTGACGATGAAGAGAGCCAGTATCAGCAAATCCTCACTCACCTGACAAAAGTGAATCCCCGCTTACGCCTGTTAGGGCTGACTGCCACGCCTTTTCGGTTGGGCAAAGGCTGGATTTATCAGTTTCATTGTCACGGCATGGTACGCGGCGATGAGAAAGCCCTTTTCCGCGACTGTATTTATGAGCTGCCGCTGCGTTATATGATTAAACACGGCTATCTGACGCCGCCAGAACGACTGGATATGCCAGTAGTGCAATACGATTTCAGCCGATTGCAGGCACAGAGTAACGGGCTGTTCAGCGAAGCCGATCTCAACCGCGAGCTGAAAAAACAGCAACGTATTACCCCGCACATCATCAGCCAGATTATGGAGTTCGCCGCAACGCGCAAAGGGGTGATGATTTTCGCTGCGACAGTCGAACACGCAAAAGAGATTGTCGGCTTGCTGCCCGCTGAGGATGCAGCACTTATTACTGGCGACACGCCAGGCGCTGAACGCGATGTATTAATTGAAGATTTTAAAGCCCAGCGTTTTCGCTATCTGGTCAACGTCGCGGTACTGACCACCGGATTTGACGCCCCGCACGTCGATCTTATCGCTATTCTGCGCCCTACCGAATCAGTGAGTCTTTACCAACAAATTGTCGGGCGCGGTCTGCGTCTGGCTCCCGGCAAGACTGATTGCTTAATTCTTGATTATGCGGGTAATCCTCACGATCTCTACGCGCCGGAAGTTGGTACACCTAAAGGCAAAAGTGACAACGTTCCGGTACAGGTTTTCTGCCCTGCCTGCGGTTTTGCCAACACCTTTTGGGGGAAAACGACCGCCGACGGGACATTGATTGAACACTTTGGTCGTCGTTGTCAGGGATGGTTTGAAGATGACGACGGTCATCGCGAACAGTGTGACTTCCGCTTCCGTTTTAAGAATTGCCCACAATGTAACGCAGAAAATGATATAGCCGCCCGCCGCTGCCGCGAATGTGACACCATTCTGGTTGATCCGGACGATATGTTAAAAGCGGCGCTACGACTGAAAGACGCGCTGGTATTACGCTGTAGCGGCATGTCTTTGCAACATGGGCACGACGAGAAAGGCGAATGGCTGAAAATCACCTATTACGATGAAGACGGCGCGGATGTGAGTGAGCGTTTCCGTCTGCAAACGCCCGCCCAGCGTACCGCCTTCGAGCAGCTTTTTATCCGCCCGCATACGCGTACACCGGGCATCCCTCTGCGCTGGATCACCGCTGCTGATATCCTCGCCCAACAAGCGTTGCTGCGCCATCCGGATTTCGTCGTCGCACGAATGAAAGGCCAGTACTGGCAAGTGCGCGAAAAAGTGTTTGATTACGAAGGTCGTTTTCGTCGGGCACACGAATTACGCGGTTAATGGTAGTTTTAATTGATGTGCAAGGCGATTGAGTATAGAATCTCGCCCGCTTTTGCATACGCAAAGCAGATCATTTGCCTGTTGCTGGGTCGCCTGTAGCAGGATTAATTTAAGAGAGAAAGAAATGTTTACTATCAACGCAGAAGTACGTAACGAGCAGGGTAAGGGTGCGAGCCGCCGCCTGCGTACCGCTAACAAATTCCCGGCAATCATCTACGGTGGCAACGAAGCGCCGCTGGCTGTTGCTCTGGATCACGACAAAGTCATGAACATGCAAGTTAAAGCTGAATTCTACAGCGAAGTTCTGACCATCGTTGTTGACGGTAAAGAAATCAAAGTTAAAGCTCAGGACGTACAGCGCCACCCGTACAAACCTAAGCTGCTGCACATCGACTTCGTTCGCGCTTAATCGCTGAATAAGTTGTAAAAAAAACCCCGCTCCGGCGGGGTTTTTTGTATCTGCAAATTATGCCTGATTACGGTATTGCTATTTTTTGTAGGCCAGATAAGGCGTTCACGCCGCATCTGGCATTCATAACACCAAACCGATTAATTGCCGCCAGACGTCCGGCGCTGCAATTGATCGCGCAAGTTCGGCGGCGTGCCTTTAATGGTCAGGGTATCGGTCGCCGGGTCCCAGAAAATGCGCTCACCTAACAGCATCGCATCAAAGTTAATGGTCAGGCCACCACCGCTACCGGCAAACTTCGTCAACTGACGCAACGTGCTACGGTCTGCCGGGAAGCTCTCTTCAAGTTCGTAGCCTTTTTCAGCCGCAAATTCCGTGAAGCTCACTTCGCTGACGCCCGCCAGCTCTTTCGACAGCGATTCAAGCTCGATCTCTTCACCCGCCTGCAATTGCTCATTACAGTAGCTGTAGACCTGCTGACGCACGTTCTGCCGTTCTGCTTTATCCAGTTGTGCTTCGGCAGTGAAATCATCAACCGCCTGCAATAATCCGCGGTTTTGCGCTTTCGCGTTCAACCCTTCGCTGGCACCGAGGAAGTCCATGAAGAAATCGGCCACTTTGCGCCCGACTCGCCCTTTCAGGAAAGTGAGATACCGGGTCGACTCTGGATTGGTTTCCCATTCGGTTAAATCAATACGCGCAACAATATCCGCATGATTGATATCAAGATAATGGGTCGGGTTGATGTCGAGATTTTCGTTAACGCGCATACTGCTCAGGTTGCTCAGAACCGCCACCAGCAGATATTCGACAGCTAAATAACGGTAGTGACAAAACAGCACGAAGCCACCGTCAGCAAAAGGATATTTCGCTAATTCGTCACGCAGGCGACCGGTTGCCGCGCGGCTAAAGGCCAGAAAGTCCTCTTCGCCCTGACGCTGTAAGCGTAGCGTCTGCGCCAGTTCACTCTCTTCGCTGAACAAGCCGTATGCTTTATTTTTGGCGCTATAGACCCGATGCAGTTCTGCCACCATCTCAACGACGGTTTCTGTCGGTTCCAGCAATGAATCGCGCAACACCAGCTCAAGGTTCTGCTCATCACGCTTGATAAGCTGGTGCAGAGCAATCTGGTTGATATCCAGACTCATGATAAACTCTCCTTTAAGACCGGCCGGTATTCAACCACCGCCGGTAAAGCGACGCAATAAAAGATGGCGGTCATTTTACAGAAGGCGGCGTAACGAGAATGATTTAAAGCATAAAAAAGCAGAAAAAAAACCGTTGCTACGGTAATATGTTGCCCTTTCATCAACTAACTGATTTCGATTTATGCCACAAATTTCCCGCTACAGTGATGAACAGGTTGAACAATTGCTCGCAGAGCTGCTCAACGTACTGGAAAAACATAAGGCTCCGACCGACCTTTCCCTGATGGTGTTAGGCAACATGGTCACTAACCTTATCAACACCAGCATTGCCCCGGCCCAACGCCAGGCAATTGCCAACTCTTTTGCCCGCGCCTTACAGTCCTCTATCAACGAAGACAAAGCGCACTAAGGGAAACAGATAACAGGTTATGGTAACTCATCGTCAGCGCTACCGTGAAAAAGTCTCCCAGATGGTCAGTTGGGGGCACTGGTTTGCACTGTTCAATATTCTGCTTTCGCTCGTCATTGGCAGCCGTTACCTGTTTATCGCCGACTGGCCGACAACGCTTGCTGGTCGTATTTATTCCTACGTAAGCATTATCGGCCATTTCAGCTTCCTGGTGTTTGCCACCTACTTGCTGATCCTCTTCCCGCTGACTTTTATCGTCGGCTCCCAGAGGCTGATGAGGTTTTTGTCCGTCATTTTAGCAACGGCGGGAATGACGCTATTACTGATCGATAGCGAAGTCTTTACTCGTTTCCATCTCCATCTTAATCCCATCGTCTGGCAGTTGGTTATCAACCCAGACGAAAATGAGATGGCGCGCGACTGGCAGCTGATGTTCATTAGCGTGCCGGTTATTTTATTGCTTGAACTGGTGTTTGCGACGTGGAGCTGGCAAAAGCTTCGCAGCCTGACGCGTCGTCGGCGCTTCGCGCGCCCGCTGGCCGCATTCTTATTTATCGCTTTTATTGCCTCGCATGTGGTGTATATCTGGGCCGATGCCAACTTCTATCGCCCGATCACCATGCAGCGCGCTAACCTGCCGCTTTCGTACCCGATGACGGCACGACGTTTTCTTGAGAAGCATGGTTTGCTTGATGCACAAGAGTATCAACGCCGTCTCATTGAGCAAGGTAACCCAGACGCTGTTTCCGTTCAGTATCCGTTAAGCGAGCTGCGCTATCGCGATATGGGCACCGGGCAGAATGTGCTGTTGATCACTGTCGATGGCCTGAATTACTCACGCTTCGAGAAACAGATGCCTGCACTGGCAGGTTTTGCTGAGCAAAATATTTCGTTCACACGTCATATGAGTTCCGGCAACACTACAGACAACGGCATCTTTGGCCTGTTCTATGGCATCTCGCCAAGCTATATGGACGGCATTCTGTCGACCCGTACGCCTGCGGCGTTAATTACTGCGCTTAACCAGCAAGGCTATCAGCTGGGGTTATTCTCGTCAGATGGCTTTACCAGCCCGCTGTATCGCCAGGCATTGTTGTCAGATTTCTCGATGCCGAGCGTACGTACCCAATCCGACGAGCAGACCGCCACGCAGTGGATCAACTGGCTGGGCCGCTACGCACAAGAAGATAACCGCTGGTTCTCGTGGGTCTCTTTCAATGGCACTAACATTGACGACAGCAATCAGCAGGCATTTGCACGGAAATATAGCCGGGCGGCAGGCAATGTCGATGACCAGATCAACCGCGTGCTCAATGCACTGCGTGATTCTGGCAAACTGGACAATACGGTGGTGATTATCACTGCCGGCCGGGGTATTCCGCTGAGCGAAGAGGAAGAAACCTTTGACTGGTCCCACGGTCATCTGCAGGTACCATTAGTGATTCACTGGCCAGGCACGCCGGCGCAGCGTATTAATGCGCTGACTGATCATACCGATCTGATGACGACGCTGATGCAACGCCTGCTACATGTCAGCACACCTGCCAGCGAATATTCGCAAGGTCAGGATTTGTTCAACCCTCAACGCCGTCATTACTGGGTTACCGCTGCGGATAACGATACGCTGGCAATTACCACCCCGAAAAAGACGCTGGTGCTGAACAATAACGGTAAATACCGTACTTACAACTTACGTGGTGAAAGAGTGAAAGATGAAAAACCACAGTTAAGTTTGTTATTGCAGGTGCTGACAGACGAGAAGCGTTTTATCGCTAACTGATTAATTATAAATCAGTTAGCGAAATATCTTACTTGCATTCGTTGTGGAAAACGGTAGTATTAGCAGCCACGAGTCGGCACGTAGCGCAGCCTGGTAGCGCACCGTCATGGGGTGTCGGGGGTCGGAGGTTCAAATCCTCTCGTGCCGACCAAAAATCCCAAGAAAAACCAACCTATTGCGGTTGGTTTTTTTATATCTGCGATTAATTTGATAAACAGACCGCGACACATTACGGCCTGTTTATTTTCTGTTATCAGAACGTCCAGACCACACCCGCCTGAGTATTCCACGGTGATTCTACCCCCGCGCCATTGCCATAGCTGACTGACAAATGACCGCTTAACGTCGGGGTAAACGATGACCTTATCCCAGCCTGATAAACGCCACGGGTTCCAGCCACGTCATTATTAAATTTGCCGTCGTCATTAACTTTCACTTGGTTAGAATCGGCGTATTCCTGACGCACGGCGGCTTTCAGCCAGGGTTCCAGCGTCGTACCGTTTTGCAGGTCCATGTGATAGCTTACCGCCGTTCCCGCTTCAGCGCGTAATATGCGGGTATTTCCCACATCCGCACGCATACCATTTGATAACGTATAGTCCTGACCATCAGTGGTAAAGCCGGTAAAGGACAGATAAGGCCTTACATTCCACAGCCCCTTCCCCCAACGGAACCCGCTCTCGACATAAGCACCCGCGCCGTTACTATTGTAATCGCCAAACGCTGTTGCCCCATTACTCATCTTGCCATGGATGGTGTTGGCAAAACGGTCAACTTTCACCACCCCATCAACATAGGCACCGTTCTGATGCTCCCAACCGGCATAAGCCCCCAGGGTATAGCTATCGACATTGCCTTTGCCGCCGCGATCAAAACCAATATCAGAATGAGAGTAACCAAAGAACAAGCCGCGAATTGTACTGCTTTCTTCACGGGAGAAACGGCTATCGATACCGAGCGTCAGCCCCGTCAATGTTTGCTCAAAGCCAGCTCCCGCATCAGTGGTCACGTTGTTGCGGGTGTTAATTGCCGAACTCCACATCGCCGTATCGTAATTAACGCCTTTTACGCTACCAAGACGCTCACGCACGGTGTCCAGTTCTGCATCAAATACCAGCGGTTGTGCTGCCGCCATATTCAGCACATCAGTGGTTGAAGGGGTAATTTGCGCGCGATTCTCTGCCAGACTCCAGCTATGGTTGCCATTATCCAGCAAGGTATATTCATACGTACCGATATCAACAACGCCTCCGGCATTGCCCAAGGTAAATGCAGCATCACCGCCGCCCGTTGTTACCAGTGTAAGGCTATCACCTGCTGCCGGGCTGGCACCGGTGTCCGTAACGAAGATTTTGAAATTACCTGTTGCCTGATCGGTGACGTTAAGCTGATCGCTCTGGTGATTGGCCATATCGGTGCGCATATAAAAATTGCCGTTTCCCGACAGGGTATTAGTGGTCAACGTAGTGAAATTTTCCGCACTTGCCGTCACGGTTGAGCGAGTTGCTGGCTCAGCCATCATAACGACAGTTCCGTCTGACATCACCAGGTTTGCTAAATTGAGACGGGTGTTTTGGTTTATATTATTGATATCGGCAATAATAGCCCAAAAACTCTCTTCGATAGAAACATCTGCTTTACTGGTATCCACTGCGCCATGCGTTCTTAAAGATGCACCATCAGAAACCACCACGTCACCTAATAATGTAGCCGGTGTATAAAAATTTAATTCCAGCGCCATTGCATCAATAATGCCCTCATTTCCTCTGACTGTTACGTTAACCATTGTGCCAGTCCAGACATTAGCGCGACCATTATCGATAACCATATTTTCAGATATAGCATTTGAGGAATATTTTATGCTTCCATTCTGCACTGACCGACCAAGATCATAAACTGCATGTGCCTGCACTCTCGTACCAGTATCTCTTCCCAACGATTGCATGGTTGCATGCTCATCAAGGATAGTGTCAATTGCCTGAGTGCCTTCCATAACAATTAGCCCGGAACCGTCATCTAGTTCATAATTTTTAGACACGCCATCTTTTATGCTAAATTGGCCTTTACTGTTTGTACCACTCACTTCCAGCGCATTCGTTGAAACAATTAATTTTCCGCCTGCTTTTTTGTCAACGCCAGTTGCAGTCCCGCCATCCATAACCTCCAGTAAACCACCACTATCCACAGTGGTATTATAAGCGAAGTCATTCTCTTCAACCCGCAAACTTCCGCCGTTTTCCAACAGCATATTGTTAGCAACCCCATCTTTGATATCAAACTGACCGAGACGATTTGTTCCGAATACCTCCATAACCCGCGTGGTTGTTTTGATTGCACCGCCTGCTTTTCGATCTACCGCAAATGCCAATCCGCCATCTTTAATCTCCAGTAGTCCTCCCTTTTCGATAACGGCGAAGATGGCAATGCCTTCGGTTTCAACGATTAAGCGCCCGCCTTTAATCGTGGGATCATTCGCTGCGCCATAAACCTGTAGCACACCATTATTGAGGGTAGTCTGGTTTGCCGCGCCACCCATTTGAACAATTTGATAACCGTCATTTAATACTGAGTAATCTGCGGTGCCATTCATTTCAATGTACTGATACCCTCCGTTAATTTCAGTATTACTACTTACACCAAATTCTTTTATATGCTGTTCTCCGCCAGGATTGATTTTCGTATTATTGGCGGTCCCATAAACCAGCTGGATATCTTTTTCCAGGACAACACCATCAACTGTCTCACCATACTCAACAGTTGATGCCAATGCTATGGGTGAATATAACGCTGTAGCCACCAGAACAGATATTGCGGAACGACAAAGAGAAACAGAACCAGAGTGATGCATTAATCTTTCATCCTATGAAATTAATTGCTGTTAAAAGCATTGGGTAAAGAAAATACCCATAGCGCCATACCCGGAGTGAGTTTTTAAAAACTGTTTAAAGAAATGCACAAGTATTGTGATTGATTTTTTAGTTGTTTTTCTTGATGGGAAGTTGATGCAAAATTCCATATTTATAATGAAAATGATGCGAGGGTGAACTACTGAGCTGTACTTTTCACTACATGTCCATACATAAAATGGGGTAACATTCACGCGCCTGGTAGCGTTTCCAACGCTACGCTCAAACATAATGATTCTAATAAAACCTCAGGAGACTACTATGCCTGAAGCAACGCCTTTTCAGGTGATGATTGTGGATGATCATCCACTTATGCGACGCGGTGTTCGTCAGTTACTGGAGCTTGATCCTGGCTTTGAAGTGGTCGCCGAAGCGGGCGACGGCGCAAGTGCTATCGATCTGGCGAATAGACTGGATATCGACGTGATCTTGCTGGATCTCAATATGAAAGGTATGAGTGGCCTGGATACCCTTAATGCCTTGCGCAGGGATGGCGTTACCGCGCAAATTATTATCCTGACCGTATCAGATGCCTCCAGTGATGTCTTTGCGCTGATAGACGCAGGCGCAGATGGTTATCTGTTGAAAGACAGCGACCCGGAAGTGTTGCTGGAAGCGATTCGTGCCGGAGCGAAAGGCAGCAAAGTCTTTAGCGAACGCGTCAATCAGTACTTACGTGAACGTGAAATGTTTGGCGCGGAAGAAGATCCCTTCAGCGTGCTGACGGAGCGCGAGCTGGATGTTCTGCACGAGCTGGCACAGGGGCTGTCAAATAAACAGATTGCCTCGGTGTTGAATATTTCCGAGCAGACAGTAAAAGTCCATATCCGTAATCTGCTGCGTAAACTCAATGTCCGCTCACGCGTGGCGGCCACCATTCTGTTCCTGCAACAACGTGGGGCGCAATAAAAAAATAGCCCGATGGATTTACCCTCGGGCTGATATTGATGACAAACGCAAAACTGCCCGATGCGCTACGCTTATCAGGCCTACGCGGATCGAGCAATGTATTGAGTTCGCACGATTTTGTAGGCTGAATAAGGCGTTTACGCCGCATCTGGTATAAACAAAGCGCACTTTGCCATCAGTCTGGCCCGATGGCATCACCATCGGGCTTGTTCTTATTTACTCTCCTGTGGTGATAAGTGTTGCATCGCCTGCGCGATACTACGTTCAATCACCGCACGGCGAGTATCGTTGGCAGGTAAGAGTTTCAACATCATCTCCCACGCGGCAACGGCTTCGCCAAATCGCTGCTGCTCAAAGGCATTAAACGCATACATGCTTAACACACGGATATTGCTATGGTCCGTTCTCACCAACTGGCGTAGCAGTTCACCACCCAGGCGGTTGTCGTTGGGATCAGATGAACGTGTCAACGCTTCAGCGTATCCCAGTGCAGCATCGCTGTTCTTCGGATCGAGGCGATACGCAGTGGCGTATGCATCAGTGGCAATACTGGCGTTACCCAGCGCCATGCCAACGCGGCCCAACATAATCCAGCCTTCTATATCTCCCGGATTTTTTTGCAGTTGAGTACGCATCCCCAGCGCAAGGCGGGACATCTCTTCTTCGTTGAGCGGATCGGCTTTCGGATCCAGCGCCCTGTCCAATAACGCCGGCGCCTGTGCCGTGGCCTGCTGCCAAATTTTCACCTGCTGATAATTGCCGGTCTGGTAGTAGCTGACGCCAGCCACAATTAACGCCACCACAATACCCGGCAGATAAACAACATATCCGGCACGCTTACCTTCCGGCACGCTTTGTTCAGGAAACTCTTCCAGCACCACGCGTACCCGACGCCGTGAGCGGGAGTAAATAACCCAACCGCCAATGCCAATAGCCACCACCGGTAGCACCCACAGCAGAACGGTCAGCGGCGTTAACGGCGGGTCGTAAGTGACGAAGTTGCCGTAACGCGCCACCATATAATCGACAATCTCTTTCTTACTTTTACCTTCCTGCATCAGTTCGTACACTTTCTGGCGCAGGTCGGTGGCAATCATCGAGTTGGAATCGGCAATGCTGTTATTCTGGCATTTCGGGCAGCGCAGTTCTTCAGTAAGCTGACGAAACTGTTGTTCCTGTGCTTCATCTTTAAACTGCAACACGTCGATGGTCGCCAGCGCTGAGCCGGAGATCATCAGCATCAGCACGCCCAATAAAAACCTCATTGTGCGGCCTCCTTACTGTATTTCTCCCACAGCGGCTTGATCTCTTCTTGCCAGACGCGGGGATTGAGATCACCCGCATGGCGATAGTGAATGATGCCGTTGCCGTCGATGAGGAACGTTTCTGGCGCGCCATAGACACCGAGATCCAGCCCTAACATGCCGTCGCCATCAAACAGGCTTAACGCGTAAGGATTGCCCAGCTCTTTCAGCCAGCTGATCGCTTTCTGGCGATCGTCTTTATAGTTCATGCCAACTACGCGGATGCCCTGCGCAGAAAGCTGATTCAGATATTGATGTTCCGCGCGGCAGGTCGGACACCAGGTCGCCCAGACGTTAAGCAGCACTGGTTTGCCCTGAGTCAGCACATCCGCCTGATAAAACTGCCCCGGATTGTCCAGTGATTCGAGGCGAAACTTTGGCACCGGCTTGCCAATGAGCGCCGATTCCAGATTGGTCGGATCATCCCCTTCGGCATTACGTGCCAGCTGCCACAGCAGCGCCGCGGCAATCGCCAGGAAGATAATCAAAGGAATTAACAATACTTTGCGCTTCATACAGCCTCCGGCGCAGTTTTCTGCGGGTTCACGCGCTTACGATAGCGAGGATCAAACAGGCACAGCAGCCCGCCCAATGCCATCATC
>ERZ1026901.11-NODE-11-length-149342-cov-8.151045_pt1 | contig 149342 bp, 129 predicted proteins | sample MGYA00380179_ERZ1026901 | MGnify/ENA primary metagenome ERZ1026901 (study PRJEB33269, sample SAMEA4719815) | human gut metagenome | biome: human-associated habitat; feature: organic feature; material: feces | place: Cameroon | collected 2013-10 ... | reverse complement strand
CTGAAAGCTTTCCGGAACCCCCAGCCTAGCTGGGGGTTTTCTGTGCACAAAAAAGCCGCCTGGCTGGCGGCTTAGGAAAGTTTACACCTCTTTGACGCTCTCCTGCTGCAGGATTTTGAGCATCTCATCTTTTAACTGTAGCTTTTGTTTTTTCATGCGGACCACTTCCGCATTGTACCCTCGACCGTCGGAACCTTCCTTTCTGGCAATTTCATGATCAAGTTTATTGTGTTTATCGAACAAGGACATAAAGCGAGGATTTTCGTTTTTCAGACGGGATATTAAATCTCGGTATTCTGGAAACATACGCACTCCCTGTTAGTGGCTGACAAGGTGTATCTGAAATACACACTATCAGATTACTCATTTAACTTAGGGAAAAATGCGAGCGGGATCGTGTTTAACCAGACGGCACCTCCCGAAGAAGGTGCCGAAGAAAAAACGATTAACTCATCACGCGGTCGTCAACATACTGACGTTTATCCGGCGCTGGCGGGAAATACTGATACAGCCATGTTTCACTGATAGCGTCGCCCTGACAACGCAGATACATCCGCATATCGACCGGATCAGTGGAGTCCGAAGTCGGATACCAGTCAAACTGAATACGATAACCATCAATGGGTTCAATATAGAGAATTTCGATTTGCTTCGCTTCCCCACTGGAAAGCGTAATCACCGGCTCAATGCCTTTTGGTGCGGCAGCTTTCAGATCACCACCAACGAAATCGACGGCAAAACGACGCGCCCATTTTTCGGGATAGTGTTCACCAGGCGCCCAACCTTCCGGGAAACCGCCCATGCCGGTACGCGTTGCCATAACGCGCGCTAATGGGCAATGAACAGGCGGTTGCGCACTCCAGTACAGACGATACTGGAATGCAAACTCATCACCCGCTTTTACAGCTTTTTCTGGCTGCCAGAAGCAGACAATGTTATCCAGCGTTTCGCCCGTTGTTGGGATTTCCATCAGGCCGATGGTGCCCTTACCCCACTTGTTACGCGGTTCCACCCACAGACTTGGGCGTTTGTTATACCAGCCCATAATGTCCTGATAATGAGAGAAATCGCGATCCAGTTGCAATAAACCAAACCCTTTCGGGTTGTTGTCGGTGTAAGCATTGAACTGCAATTTTTGCGGATTATTCAGCGGACGGCAAATCCACTCGCCGTTGCCCCGCCACATGGACAGACGATCAGAGTCATGGATTTGCGGATGAATGGTGTCGCACATCCGACGTTCATTAGTGCCGCAGCTGAACATGCTGGTCATCGGCGCAATGCCCAGCTGTTTAATGTCTTTGCGCGCATACAGGTGATTTTCCACATCCATAATCACCTGACTTTTCTCACAATGGATAGTGAACTTATAGGCACCAGTAATGCTGGCGCTATCGAGCAACGCATAAACGGTAAAGGTGGTTGCCCCTGGTTTTACCGTATCAAACCAGAAGGCGGTAAAGTCGGGGAACTCTTCTTTGCTGTCGGTGTAAGTGTCGATCGCCAGGCCGCGGGCCGACAAACCGTATTGATATGTGTCATCAACGGCGCGGAAATAACTCGCGCCGAGGAATGATACGACATCACGGCGCGCCAGTTCGGGGGCTTTAAACACGCGAAAACCGGCAAAACCGAGATCGCTTTGCCCTTCTAATTGTTTGGTATCCACACCCGCATCGTTGTATTTGAACAACTCCGGGCGAAAGTGAATTTCACGCGCCAGATGTGTTGCTGGATCTACAGAAAACATACGAACGCGGCGACGGAATCCCATTCCCATATGGAAGAACTGAGCGTCCAGTTGACGGTTCTCAACGTTATGCCAGAGCGATTTTTCGGCGTCGTATTGAATACTGTTATAAGCCTGCGGCGTCATTGTCGCCAGAGTGTCAGGTAACGGACGCGGCGCACCACGCCACGCGGTTTGCGCTAAGTCGTGCGCCATTGACTGTAGAATGGAGAAGTCAAAACGCTGGGTTTGCCCGTCGGCAATATCAGAATCTGCCGCGAATGCCGCCTGAGAAAAAAGAGAAGCAATGCCGCTGGTACCGCACACGGCGGCCATAGCCATTGAACCTTTAATAAATCGTCTACGATCCATACCTGAAAGTGAGTCCTTCTGGTGTTGTGAATGGTCCCGCGCTGGTCGTTTTCAGCGGCAAGAAAGTGCTTATTTATGACCGCTCACTCTAGACAATATTTATTAATAATCCAATTGTTGAACTCAGAGAATATGCATTAATCGGCAATTTTTTTATGTCGATGGGATGAGCCTGATTCGTTTGTAAAATCAGGCAAATTTTTGCAAAGGCAGATAGTCAAAATTTAAAGCAAACCACAGCGGCGTTTACTGCGTTCTTCCGCTTCCTGATAAAGCTGGAACTCATCAAAAACTGGGCATCCCAACGCATGTTCGAAAGCTTCGCGGCTGGCATTACCGTGACTGCGTGCCTGCGTTTCATTACCCAGATTTGACTGGAAGATCCCCGCCGCGCTAACAGGCAAAAAATCTTCATAAGTAATGGGTTGTGCCACTACCCAACCACGTTCAATTAAGGGTTGTGGATCGTCTCCGGGATGAATCGCCTGACGATGCGCCTCACCTGAAGGCGTCAAACGATATCGGAACCATGCCAACCCTTGCTGACGCATTAAAAACTCACTGTCAGGAAAAGTGCGGAAGGTTTCCTGTAAATGCATTTGATGAGTGAGATTATCCTGCCCGGTTCCAGCGTTCCGCAGAAGATCATCATACATTTGTCGTCCTTTCGGCGTTAATGCCACGCCACGCTGCTCTATTTCACCAAAGCGCGCGGTATGCGTGCCCTGTTTCTGCCCCGCAAACAACACCTTCTCTTCCAGTGCTTTAAAGCTGGTCTGGCGTAGTAAAATCGGTACCTCGCGGCGCGGCGGCCCTTCGATCAGAATTTTGGGTTCAATTCCGCATTCAGGCATCATCGACTGCACACGGTCAATATCCAGCGTACGTGGCGTCAGGTGGTTGATATGGCACCCAGGAAAACAGACCACATCAGCAATCAGCCGATGTTCGTTGTGCAACGCACGATAGGTTTCTTCATCAACCGTTGCTGACTGGTGCCAGCGAAACGTTTCCAGGGCTTCCTGCACAAACTCCTGTGCCTGTGTTTCGTTAAAACCGCCCCGCTGCTCATACTCCTCTAACAGTTGTCGACAACGTGGGGTGAAGATATCGCGCTGACGCAGAATCTCCGCCGCTTTCTGGCGCAAAAATTCGTTCTCGATAAGCTCAAGACGGAGTAATGAGGTAAAAACGCGGAAGGGATTACGCGCCAGAGAAGCATCATCAATGGGCCGAAATGCTGTGGAATGTACCGGCACGCCCGCCTGCGAGAGATCGTAATAGCTCACCGGGTACATCCCCATAATGGCAAACATCCGCCGAAGAGTAGCAAGCTCTTGTGCAGTCCCAACGCGAATTGCCCCATGACGTTCAACATTCAGTCGCGCCAGCTCGTCTGCATTTACCATTTTTTCGTGCAGTTGAGGATTGTTTTCCAGCACAGCCAGATTCACATCAGCTACCAGTTCCAGCAGCGTGCCGTACTGCGGAACTTCTTGCTGGTACATGGCTGACATTGCCTGCGAAAACTGTTCCCGAATCTCATCCGCCGTGATGCTGTTCGCCATAATGTCTGCCTCCAGTGGTCAGTAATCTGGAGTGTAGGTAACCGCATTCACTCTGGCGGGAAGAATTTGCAAACTGTGATCTCGCCGCGAAAACATCAATATTATCCATTTCGCTGTAACACAATTGCTTTATTTGTTAATAATATTTTGCAACTAAGTTATCATAATCAAACAACTTCACTTGTCAGCGACACTGCTTCGTTTTTAACATCGCTTATGGAAAAAAATAGTCTGTTTAGTCAGCGCATCCGTTTGCGCCACCTTCATACATTCGTAGCTGTCGCACAACAAGGAACTTTGGGGCGCGCGGCTGAAACCCTTAATTTGAGTCAACCTGCGCTCTCTAAAACATTGAATGAACTGGAGCAGCTGACGGGCGCTCGCTTGTTTGAGCGTGGTCGTCAGGGGGCGCAACTTACCTTACCCGGCGAACAATTTTTAACACATGCAGTCAGAGTTCTTGACGCTATTAACACTGCCGGACAGTCGCTTCATCGTAAAGAAGGTCTTAACAATGATGTCGTCAGGGTAGGTGCATTACCTACCGCGGCGCTGGGAATATTACCTTCGGTTATAGGTCAGTTTCATCAGCAACAAAAAGAGACGACCTTGCAAGTTGCGACAATGAGTAACCCTATGATTCTGGCGGGTTTGAAGACTGGCGAAATCGATATCGGCATTGGTCGGATGTCAGATCCTGAACTGATGACCGGGCTTAATTATGAACTGCTGTTTCTTGAATCGCTGAAGCTGGTCGTCCGCCCTAATCACCCGCTACTTCAGGAGAACGTAACGCTAAGCCGGGTGCTGGAATGGCCGGTTGTTGTATCACCAGAAGGCACTGCGCCACGCCAGCATTCAGATGCATTAGTGCAGAGCCAGGGCTGTAAAATTCCTTCGGGCTGTATCGAAACACTGTCTGCTTCGCTATCTCGTCAACTTACGGTTGAATACGACTACGTGTGGTTTGTCCCTTCTGGCGCTGTAAAAGACGACCTGCGTCATGCCACGCTGGTGGCCCTGCCTGTTCCGGGTCATGGTGCAGGCGAACCGATTGGAATACTGACCCGCGTAGATGCGACGTTCTCTTCTGGTTGCCAGTTGATGATTAACGCTATTCGAAAATCAATGCCGTTCTGAAAGGTGAAGGGATCTGTCGATCCCTCCTTTAACATTTTCACACCGTAGCGAAACTAACTGGTTCACCAGCTCCGCGAGGTTCTGCCGACACAGAATGTTTGTTCAGACGGAATACGTCCACCGCCTCAGTTAATCGTGCAGCCTGTTCTTCAAGGGACACCGCCGCCGCTGAGGCCTCTTCTACCAGAGAAGCATTCTGTTGCGTCACCTTATCCATTTCGGAAATCGCCTGGCTCACCTGCGTTATGCCTCTGCTTTGCTCATCCGAGGCGGCGGCAATCTCCTGCATGATATGTGTGACACTCGCGACGGCATCAACAATAGTGCTCATGGTTTTCCCTGCCGTTGCTACCTCATCCGATCCCAGGTCAATTAATCTGACTGATTCACTGATCAAGCCTTCAATCTCTTTTGCCGCCTGAGCGCTGCGGCTTGCGAGTGTCCGTACTTCGCTGGCGACAACGGCAAATCCACGTCCTTGCTCACCCGCTCGCGCGGCTTCAACGGCAGCATTCAGTGCCAGAATATTCGTCTGGAAAGCAATACTGTTGATGACGGAAGTGATCTCGGAAATTTTCTTCGAACTCGTGGAGATAGCGCCCATCGTTTTTACTACACCGGAAACCGTCTGCCCGCCATCGCTGGCTTTAATAGAAGCCTCTTGCGCCAGTTTGCTGGCATGATGCGCGTTATCCGCATTCTGTTTCACCGTTGCAGTGAGTTGCTCCATGCTGGCGGCAGTTTGTTCGATTGCCGCCGCTTGTTCTTCGGTGCGAGATGACAGGTCCGCATTGCCAGCGGAAATTTCGCTGGTGCCACGATAAATCTCTTCCGCGCCCTGTCGAACGGTCCCTACAGTCATCCCCAGTGAATGCTGCATTTGCTGTAAATGATGACTTAAGCGACCGATTTCATTACGACCCGCCGGTTCATCATTCATCGTCAGATCGCCACTGGCAATTTTTTCAATCCGTTGTGCGGCATGTTGCAGTGGACGAATGACGATCCGACGTAGCACCATAAATGTTATCAGCGTCATGACCACGGCAAGCACAAACGCGCCAATCATAAACATCACACCCAGGCGGGTACGCTGATGGGCCTGTTCCGCCAGTTGGTTGGCTCTGGTGCTACGTATCTTAACGGCTTTGTTCAAAATATCGGTATAAGCATTATCCAGCGGTCGGATCTGCTCACTTTCATGATTGATAATCGCCTCAAACATGCCATTTTTGGCATATTTCAGCATGGGTTGGATACCCGTGATATAAGCCTGGAAACGTTGATTTAATTCAGCCTCGAGAGCTTCATCAGCAGGTGTTTTCACCGGCCGACTCCGGTAAGCCCGATAACCTTGCTGCGACTGTTTAATCTCCGATTCGGCTTGCGCAATATTTCGCTTCATTGCTTCCATTTCCGCAATACGACTCGCGGCCCCGGCCTGAATCATATTGATCCGGGCCGAACGCAAAAAATCTGAGCTGTTCGCTAACCCGGTCCGAACCTCAATCTCTGCAGTCACATCACGCTGATCGCGATCGGCCTTCCAGAGGAAATAGCCAGCCAGGGCTGAACTCAAGGCAAACAGAAGTAAGATACCGCCAAGAATGCAGGCAAATAACGGAACCAGCCTGATGTGATGCAAAAAACCTAATCGCTGTGAGGGAGTTGTATTCATTACCGTTGTCTCTCGTCCAGGTTTACTCCTGATAGAAAGTCATCGGCACTTGACGGTAATTACTTATGACCAAAAACCTCTTTGCGTCACATTTTTACAACAATTATGGCAGAGAAGAATAATGCCATTGGAATGAAGAGAGTAACGAACGGCTAAACCGAATGACGAAAAATTCTGGAAAACAGCACGCAATTTCGTCAAGTGATTATTTTCGTCCCTAAGGAAACCTCATAGGATGCCTGCGGGTGCCTGAGACTTTCTGTTTTCAGGCTAACCGGGAATCAGAAAGACGAAGGCCCCGACCGATATTTCTATCAACCGAGGCCAACGAATGAACCAAGCAATTCAGATGTTAGCCTCTTACCCGCCATCCGGCAAGGAGAAAGGCTATGAAGCGCAACCCTCTGGTGGTGTGTCTGCTCATTATCTGCATTACGATTCTGACATTCACACTCCTGACCCGACAAACGCTCTACGAACTGCGGTTCCGGGACGGTGATAAGGAGGTTGCTGCGCTCATGGCCTGCACGTCCAGGTAAGGGCAAGCGCGGGGATTTTCCCCGCGCATCTGACTAGCAGATTCATTTTCTCATGGCACCCCTTTTACACTTCAGTTAGTGCATGTTTTTTTCGATGCACTAATAGAACCATCATTACAGACAAATTTGCCACCTGCCGTACAGTGTGAGATCCCCCCTTTCGAACCAGAACAGGGTTTGCGCCCGGCATCGGCATAAAAGGAAACAAGCGCTCCCATAACCAAGATAAGTGCCAATTTTTTCATATAACCTCCATGGTTTATCGAATCTTATGTTCGATTTGAACGTTATACGCTGGTTTATTTTGATACCGTTGATGAGATCAAAGATCGGGTGAATTGATTAAAGATAAGCCAGATGGACATATGGACAAGGATTATGGTTTTATTTGTCATACAAATAAATATAATAGGCGCTTCCGATGTAGGCCCGTATTCTTCGCCTGTACCACGGGTCGGTTTTAGTACAGGCGTTTTCTTTAAAGATCCTTCAGGAACGTTTACGCGGCATCATGCGTAGAAGTGTGTTGTCCTTCCAGAAATAGTGGTGTGCCAGTGCAGCCGCAGCGTGCAACCCGATGACAAAATATCCCAGATTCGCCAGCGTCTCATGCCACCACTTTAAGCTATCAACCCGTTCGAAATTGGCCTCTGCTGCATAAGGCATTGTCATACCAAACGCAAACCACGGGTTGCCCCGGTTATACATCATCACCAAACCAATCACTGGCAGCGCAATAAACAGGAGATAGATCACCAAATGTCCCAAATGTGCCAGTCCCGTCATCATCGGTTTTGGTTTAGGTACAATCGGCGGAGTCGGGTTTTTAAGCCTTAACAAAAGACGAACAACCATCAGCACGAGAATTGAGATGCCACAGGAAACATGAATCATGTTGATGAGCGGCCGATCGCTACGTGGGAAGAAACCACGAAACTCCATTGCGCAATACGCTGCGATAACCAACAAAAAGACCAGCCAGTGAATGCTGATTTGTAACCTTGAGTATTTATTTTCCATAACATTTCCTGCTTTAAAACAATTTGCCGTTAACATAACGAGCTTTTCTTAAAATTTCATTAAATATTGTTCACCCGTTTTCAGTACGTTACGTTCCACGGCAAGAATGTAGATTGCCCATCCCGCCATCCTGGTCTAAGCCTGGAAAGGATCAATTTTCATCCGAACGTTCCTGACAGGAGAAGACCATGAGTAAAGTTGGTATTAACGGTTTTGGTCGTATCGGTCGACTGGTGTTGCGTCGATTACTTGAAGTCAAAAGTAACATAGACATTGTCGCTATTAATGATCTCACTTCCCCAAAAATTCTCGCCTACCTGCTGAAACATGATTCAAACTACGGACCGTTCCCCTGGAGCGTTGATTTTACGGAAGATTCACTTATCGTTGATGGAAAAAGTATCGCGGTTTACGCCGAAAAAGAGGCTAAAAATATTCCATGGAAAGCGAAAGGCGCAGAAATCATTGTCGAATGTACTGGCTTTTATACCTCCGCCGAGAAATCGCAGGCGCACCTTGATGCTGGTGCGAAGAAGGTGTTGATTTCCGCCCCTGCCGGTGAAATGAAAACCATCGTTTATAACGTCAATGACGACACACTGGATAGCAACGACACCATTGTTTCCGTGGCGTCATGCACCACTAACTGTCTTGCACCGATGGCCAAAGCCTTGCACGACAGTTTCGGAATAGAAGTCGGCACGATGACGACCATTCATGCCTATACTGGCACCCAGTCACTGGTGGATGGCCCGCGAGGTAAAGATCTACGCGCTTCACGTGCAGCGGCAGAAAATATCATTCCCCACACTACAGGCGCGGCAAAAGCCATTGGTCTGGTGATCCCAGAACTGAGCGGCAAACTGAAAGGTCATGCGCAACGCGTACCCGTGAAAACAGGTTCGGTGACTGAACTGGTGTCTATTCTTGGAAAAAAAGTGACTGCCGAAGAGGTGAACAACGCGCTTAAAAACGCGACAAACAATAACGAGTCATTTGGTTATACCGATGAAGAAATAGTCTCTTCTGATATCATTGGCAGCCATTTCGGGTCGGTGTTTGATGCCACGCAAACCGAAATTACCACCGTGGGCGATTTACAGCTGGTGAAAACGGTCGCCTGGTATGATAACGAATATGGCTTCGTCACGCAGCTTATTCGCACCCTCGAAAAATTCGCTAAACTCTGACGAGCAAAGGCGGAGGGAAAAGCCTCCGCCTCTTTCACTCATTACGACTGTAAATAAACCACCTGGGTCTGCAGGTATTCATGCAAGCCATGTTTGCCATCTGCGCCGCCAATACCGGATTTACGCCATCCGGCGTGGAATCCTTGCATAGCTTCGAAGTTTTCACGGTTGATGTAAGTTTCACCAAACTTCAGCCCTTTAATAGCTTTCATCGCGACGTTCAGATTTTGGGTATAGAGTGATGAGGTCAGGCCGTAATCACTGTCATTAGCCATTGCGATAGCCTCTTCCAGCGTGTCAAATGCGACCACTGGCAGCACCGGGCCAAAGGTTTCCTCGTGCATGATCGACATTTCCTGACGAACATCCAGTAGCAATGTCGGCGGATAATAATATCCTTTCCCCTCTACTGCCTTGCCCCCCAACGCCACTCTCGCCCCCTCTTCGACTGCGCGCGCCACTTTTTGCTCGACCCTTTCCAGCGCCGCGGCGTTAATCAACGGCCCCATCGCAATGTCGTTGCGTTCAGCGGGGTTACCAAATTGAACCGCCTGCATCGCTTCACCCAGCCGATTGACGAAATGATCATAAATGCCTTTCTGTACATAAACACGTTCTGCACAGTTACACACTTGCCCACTATTAATGACGCGTGAATCAACGATGGCTTTGACTGCCAGTTCAAGATCGGCATCGTCCATTACGATAGCTGGTGCTTTACCACCCAATTCCAGACACACTTTTGTGATATTTTTTGCTGCAGTCGCCATGATCTTTTCACCTGCAGAGACGCTGCCTGTCATACTGACCATTGCGACCTTTGGGTTACCCGCCAGTTCTTGCCCAACAGTTTCACCACGCCCCAGCACAAGGTTAAACACACCGCGTGGAAGGCCTATTTCATCGACAATTTTGGCAAAAGCAATCGCATTGTTTGGCGTAAATTCACTGGGTTTAATGACGATGGTATTACCGGTCAAAAGAGCGGGAGCCATTTTGCGGGCAATGAGGAAGAACGGGAAGTTCCACGGCAGAATGCCGGTAGTCACGCCAAGCGCACGTTTAAAGAGAAGAATATTTTCTCCTGGACGATCGCTTTGAATAATCTCGCCTTCATAACGCCGTGCCCACTCCGCCATGTAATCGATATAGTCCGCAGTAAAAGCCACTTCGACTTCAGCCAGCTGCTGGATCTTGCCCCCTTCTTCAACAATCAGCGCACTGATTTCACCGGCGCGTTCGCGGATCCCGGCGGAGATTTTGCACAACCAACTGGCGCGTTCAATGGCAGGCAATGCTTCCCATTCTGGCTGCGCGCGCTCTGCGGCGTCGATTGCTTTGCGAGCATCTTCAGCCTGACCATCGGGAATGCGGGAAATCACCGCCTCTGTTGCGGGGTTAACCACATCAATCCATGCGTCTCCACGCCAGGTAACAAACTGTCCATCGATATACATAGGATGTTGAACGGGTACTGACATGGGAGACTCCTGTGATTAATGTGTGTATTTGGTAAATTATTTGTTAATTAATATCAATCATCATAGAGACAGCATCTTGAAAGGACAAATCTGTGAAGAGCTTCATAAAAAGAAGGGTAAAAGGAATAAAAGGCAGAAAAAAAAGTAAGGAGTCATGCCCGTTTGCAAACAGTTGTTCTCAAACGGGCAATTTTCAACGTAGCGAACGACTTTCCATCGCCTCGATGAGCACCGCATCGTGTTTCAGCGTTTGCCATGCCTGGATGACTTCTGCCGGAAAATCAACGTGAACGATAAAATCTCGCCCGCGTGGACCGTAGCCATCGCTATCATCGCGTAAACGTGGCAGCTCGCCAGTGAGTAGTGAGAGATAACGCTCAACCGCCCATAATCCTTCTAACTGGTTAATAAAGATTACACTGTCTTCGTTATTTCCCAACTGAGGAACGAATCCGGGATAACTTAACCAACGAGGTGCGTCTGGATTGTCACCGGTAATACGACGGAACGTCGCCATTGTGCGCCGCTGCATGGTGGGGTCCTGAACAACGATAGCCGTATGAACTCTTTCTACGGCCTGATTCAATAGCGCGATGCTAAAGCGTGCGTTTTCACCGCAGTTTGTTGACTGGTCTTCAATCCAGATTTTTTCATGCGGAATGTGCCAGAACTGATGAGCGATATCCGCCAGGATGGTAGCTTCTGCTCTGCCAGTGGTGCGGATAGTGTTGTAGTGCGGATGCTGTGCGATGGCGCTATACAAAAAAGTTGTCGAGTGACCGATACCACCACTAATCAGTAGAGGAATTTGCTGATCGCGGGCAATCTTACATGCCGCATCGATAGTCGGCATAACCGCATTGCCTGCAAGGATCACGCAATCGGCCTGATACGGCACCTCACCGGAGAAATCATCCTGCGCCAGCCACTGACCGATAACATTTATGGCATCTATGGTTGCCGGCGAAAGCGTCGGAAACGGGGTAATGTTCATGGTTCCTCCTTATCGTTCCCTTAAGAATACTGCGTGAGATAATAATGAGAAGCGGAGCACTCTGAAAGGAAGATGATGCTTTTTCTATCGCGCCATCGCGAACCAGACACTGGTTTTAGTCATACTGTATTTGCGGAGAAACTGTTGATAAAACATCAATAACATAATGTTGTATCATTTTTAAATGATAGATAATCTGGTGTGATATTTATATAATATTCATTCTTATATTTCTCAATCAAGGGGAACATTTGCAACACGCTCATTAGTGGTAATTCCTTAAATTTTAATTGAATAATATCTGCTCTCAGCTATAAACTACTATCTGTCTATGGTGCCGAATTACCATTTTTATTCATCAACACAATGCTATATGTCGAGAAACATACATGGAAAAAATATTTCAACTTTTAGAAACCGCCTGGCCTGCCGTAAAAGCAACAGGACTTACAGGTTGCGTAACCGCTCCAGAAACTGAAGATAACCTTCTTTTATTTGAGGATAAATACGCGACACATATTCCAAAAGACTATCGGCAGTTATTATCTCATTTTGGCGCATGTCATTTTGCCGATCCTCAAATTTATACTTTGAATGATCTGGACAGATATTACCCTCTATTTTTTCAACAATGGGAAGAGTATAAAAAAGAATATCCATCATTGAACAACATTGATCCTTTTCCTGTTGGCAGTTTTGGCGACGGGAGTGTCGCTTTTCTTGACCGCAACAGCCTAAAAATTTATATTCTAATTCATGATTTTGGTATATTTACCGATGATGTTGGTGATTTCCCTTGTGAGTTATGCTTTGAAAATTTTGGTGAGTTAGTGGAAATGCAAGTTGAAATGATTCTTTATTTACAGCAATATCATGTATCATGAATAATAAAATTATCACTCATGTTCTTACTGAAAAAAAGTGAATTCTATAGCAGAGAAATATTGTATAATCTTAATAGCTCGTTAGCATACCAAATCACGGCTATTAAATTTCTTCCTGATGGTATGAAATCATTCGGCCTTGATGTTCCATTATGGATGGTCGTCAGAGATGTTAACGGTTGGGATGATATGGAAATTACGATTTTTATTTGTGACAAAAATAGTGAAGTTCTTTGTTGCAGTAATATTTGGTATCCAGTATATCGTCCTCATCAAGCAGATTTGTTATAAGCACGTAAGGAGTACCGCCCTTGCTATTTTTCAGAATTCATAAAGAAAAAACCCGGCGCTAAATGCTTACCGGGTTTTAGATTTATCAGGCAAATAGCAGCGTTAACCGCTAATCTGCTCCATCGCCTGCAAAATACGCTTATCTGAAATCGGATAAGGCGTACCAAGTTGTTGAGCGAAGTAACTAACGCGCAGTTCTTCTATCATCCAACGGATCTCTTTCACATCCTCATCCTCACGACGTGCGGGCGGCAGTTTGTTGATCCATTGCTGCCACGCCTGCTGGACGTTTTCAACTTTCAGCATCTGAGCACGGTCACGGTGCGGGTCAACCGCCAGTTTTTCCAGACGCTTTTCAATCGCCTGCAAATAACGCAGCGTGTCGCCCAGCCGTTTGAAGCCATTACCAGTGACAAAACCGCGATACACCAGCCCACCCATCTGCGCTTTAATGTCAGAAAGCCCCAGCGCCATGGTCATATCCACCCGTCCTTTCAGGCGTTTGTTGATATTGAACACTGCCGTAAGGATTTGCTCGACCTGCTTCGCAATATCCACCACCGTGTCGTTCAGTTCAGCGCGGACTTTTTCATGAAGCGCAGCAAAGCCTTCTTCCGTCCAGACCGGGCCGCCCGCCTCATCAATCAATTTATCAACACCGCAGGAGATGCAGTCGTCAATGAGATCCAGCACTTTACCGTACGGGTTAAAGTAGAGACCCAGCTTCGCTTTGTTCGGCAGTTTCTCATGCAGATATTTAATTGGCGACGGAATGTTCAGCAACAGCAAGCGACGCAAACCACGCCACATAGCCTGCTGTTGTTCCTGCGGGTTATCAAAAAGCTTAATCGCTACGCTGTCACGCTCATCCACCAGCGCAGGCCAGGCCTTCACTTTGTAGTTGCCACGTTTCTGCTCGTAGTGATCCGGTAAATTACCGAAGCTCCAGATATGTAACCCGCTTTGCTCAATACCATCATCGGCAACGGCGGAAAGCGTTTCCTGCACTTTGCCTTTCAGGGCGTCTTTCAGATCCTGTAATGAGCGCCCTTCTTTTAGCTTCTTATTTTTGTCGTCCACCACGCGGAAGGTGATTTTCAGGTGATCGGGCACCTGCTCCCAGTGCCAGTCTTCGCGGTCAACGGTAACGCCGGTCATCCGCCGTAGCTCGCGCTCAAGGCTGTCGAGCAACGGCAGTTCCAGCGGCGTGACGCGACCTAAAAACGCTTCGGCGTAGTTTGGCGCGGGCACAAAATTACGCCGTACCGGTTTCGGCAACGATTTGATTAGAGCAATCACCAGTTCACGGCGCAGGCCGGGGATCTGCCATTCAAACCCGCTTTCCTCAACCTGGTTAAGTAACGGCAGCGGAATATGCACGGTCACACCGTCAGCATCCGCCCCCGGCTCAAACTGATAGCTTAAACGCAGCTTGAGATTACCCTGATGCCAAAAGTTCGGGTAATCCAGCTTGCTGATTTTTTCCGCCCCTTCTTTGATCAACATGCTCTTTTCAAAGTTGAGCAAATCAGGCGTTTCGCGGCTGACTTTTTTCCACCAACTATCAAAGTGACGTGCAGAGATCACATCATGGCTGATGCGCTGGTCGTAAAACTCAAACAACGTTTCGTCATCCACCAGAATATCGCGGCGACGTGATTTGTGTTCCAGTTCTTCCACTTCTGCCCGTAGTTTCAGGTTTTCACGGAAGAATGCGTGACGCGTCTGCCAGTCACCTTCCACCAGCGCGTGGCGAATAAAAAGTTCACGACACAGCGCAGGATCAATCTGGCTGTAGTTGACCTTACGCGCAGCAACAATCGGCAACCCGTAAACGGTGACTTTTTCAGTTGCCATCACCGCGCCCTGCGCCCGTTCCCAGTGCGGTTCGCTGTAGGAGCGTTTAATCAAATGCTGGGCAACTGGCTCTACCCATTCCGGATCGATACGTGCCGCAATGCGCCCCCACAGGCGGCTGGTTTCTACCAGTTCCGCCACCATTGCCCATTTCGGCGGCTTCTTGAATAAACCAGAACCGGGGAAGATGGAGAAACGCGCGTTACGTGCGCCGGTATATTCCTGTTTATCGGCATCTTTCATGCCGATATGCGAAAGCAAACCTGTCAGTAAGGCGATGTGAATTTCGCGATACTCCGCCGGTTCGCTGTTAACCGGAATGCCAAGTTCTTTCACCACCTGGCGCAACTGGGTGTAGATATCCTGCCATTCGCGCACGCGCAGATAGTTAAGGTAATCGGTACGGCACAGGCGACGGAAGGCGTTTGAAGAGAGCGCCTTTTGCTGCTCGCCGAGATAATTCCACAGATTTACAAACGCCAGGAAGTCGGATTCTTTATCGTGAAAGCGACGATGTTTTTCGTCCGATGCCTGCTGCTTGTCCATTGGCCGCTCACGCGGGTCCTGAATAGAGAGCGCGGAAGTGATAATCATCGCCTCACGCACGCAGCCATGTTTCTGCGCTTCCAGCACCATTCGCGCCAGACGAGGATCGACTGGCAGTTGCGAGAGCTGGCGACCGAGCGGCGTCAGTTTATAGGCGCTGGCCTGTTCATCAGTGGTGATCGCGCCCAGCTCTTCGAGCAGACGCACGCCATCCTGGATATTGCGTTTATCCGGCGCTTCTACAAACGGGAACGCAGCGATATCGCCCAGCCCCAGCGCGGTCATCTGCAAAATAACCGAGGCCAGGTTGGTACGCAGAATCTCCGGATCGGTAAATTCCGGGCGCGAGAGGAAATCGTCTTCGGAATAAAGACGAATGCAGATCCCTTCTGACACACGACCACAGCGGCCTTTACGCTGATTAGCTGAAGCCTGCGAAATGGGCTCAATCGGCAGACGCTGCACTTTGGTGCGATAGCTGTAGCGGCTGATACGCGCCGTACCTGGGTCGATAACGTATTTAATCCCCGGCACAGTCAGCGAGGTTTCCGCGACGTTAGTCGCCAGCACAATGCGCCGTCCGCTGTGCGACTGGAAGACGCGGTTCTGCTCGCTGTTCGAAAGCCGTGCATAAAGCGGAAGAATTTCCGTATGGCGTAAGTTCAGCTTGTTCAGCGCATCGGCGGTATCGCGAATTTCTCGCTCGCCGCTCATAAAAATCAGAATGTCGCCAGGGCTTTCCTGGCTCAGTTCGTCTACGGCATCGAAAATCGCCTGCAACTGGTCGCGCTCGGTGTCATCAGCTTCTTCAACAATCGGGCGATAGCGCACCTCCACCGGATAGGTACGACCGGAGACTTCGATAATCGGCGCATTATTAAAGTGGCGCGAAAAGCGTTCCGGGTCGATAGTCGCGGAAGTGATAATGATTTTTAGGTCAGGACGCCGCGGCAGCAACTCTTTCAAATAACCGAGGAGAAAATCGATATTCAGGCTGCGTTCGTGCGCTTCGTCAATAATGATGGTGTCGTACTGCATCAGCAGGCGGTCTTGCTGGATCTCCGCCAGCAGGATACCGTCGGTCATCAGCTTGACCATCGTGTTATCACTTACGTGATCGCTGAAACGCACTTTATACCCGATGCAACCGCCCGGCTCCGTTTTCAGCTCTTCCGCAATACGGTTCGCCACCGTTCGTGCCGCCAGACGACGCGGCTGGGTGTGGCCGATCAGCCCTTTAATCCCGCGGCCCAGTTCCATACAGATTTTCGGTAACTGAGTCGTTTTACCGGAACCCGTTTCCCCGGCGACGATCACCACCTGGTGATCACGGATTGCTTCGAGAATGTCCTGCTTTTTCTGACTAACCGGCAAATTGTCCGGATAAGTGATTTCCGGTCGTGCTGCTTCACGCAGCAGGACTTTCCCTGCCGCCTGGTCAATCTCTTTCGCCATCTCCTGGAAAATGGCCTGTTGTGCATCAGGATTTTTAACCTTCTTCACGCCGTGCAGACGGCGGGAAAAACGCAGTCTGTCACGCAGCATCAGCGAATCCAACCGTTGCTGCAAGGCCGTAAAGGTCAATTTTTGTTGTTCTGTCATAACGTTAGTGGGCAGCAGGCTGCCTGATTAATTTTCTTTTAAATGATAGATATAGAGTACCACATCGCGGCTTTCTATGCGTTGTTCAATAAATTCGAACATAGGCTTCGATTTATTGCGCTATCTCTGTGGCAGGATTGTGAATAAAGTGTCAACAAGCAACGGGGCATCGCCCATTCAAACATCTATAAGGAAACACCATGAGCAAGGTATTAGTTCTTAAATCCAGCATCCTGGCAGGGTACTCTCAGTCTAATCAGTTGTCCGATTATTTTGTTGAACAATGGCGCGAAAAGCACTCCGCTGATGAAATCACCGTGCGTGACCTGGCTGCAAATCAGATTCCGGTACTGGATGGCGAACTGGTTGGTGCACTGCGTCCGAGCGATGCGCCGCTGACTCCGCGTCAGCAGGAAGCTCTGGCGCTTTCCGATGAGCTGATTGCCGAGCTGAAAGCCCACGACGTTATCGTTATTGCGGCACCGATGTATAACTTCAACATCTCAACTCAGTTGAAAAACTATTTTGACCTGGTGGCACGTGCAGGCGTTACTTTCCGCTATACCGAGAACGGTCCGGAAGGTCTGGTAACGGGTAAAAAAGCCATCGTTATTACCAGCCGCGGTGGGATCCATAAAGATGGCCCAACGGATCTGGTAACGCCGTATCTGTCCACATTCCTGGGCTTTATCGGCATTACCGATGTGAAATTTGTCTTCGCCGAAGGGATCGCGTACGGCCCGGAAATGGCAGCGAAAGCACAGTCTGACGCGAAAGCAGCCATCGACAGTATTGTTGCTGCATAACCGGACACTATTTTGATGTGGACTGTAGATATTCAGTCCACATCTCAATCCACTTACCTGTTCTCCCACAATCTCAGCATCGCTTTGTGCTCGTCTGTCAGCACAATCTGCGGGCGTCTGACGCGAATATAGTTAATCGCTTCATCAACGGTTTTACAGTGTCCGTAACATAACAGCCATGCGGCCACCACCAGCGCACTGCGCGATAATCCCAACGCGCAATGGACCAGAATGCTGCCTTGCTCTTTGCGTAATGTTTCCAGCATCGCCACGGCCTGTCGGAGCTCTCCCTCATCCGGAACCACCAGATCCAACATAGGTACACAAAAATAGAGTCGATCTTTTGTCGCTCGTCCGCGAGGGAATTCAAAGGTGACGTCCAGAACCGCATTCTGTGCCGGAATATGTCGTGGAAACGTCCCTAAATAAACACCCGCAGTAATTTCGCTCACCGGCTCCAGCCGACGACAAAACCAGTGCATCGATATCCACATACCGATGCGCCAGGGCAATGTCAGCCAGTAAACGGCAGGCGGGAGTTTCCCCTGACTATCTTTCCCTGTTGTTATCGCGCCAAGCCCACCGTACCCACGGCCAATAATGAGTAGCGATAATACTGGCCAACATAACCAGACTGACCACCGTAACTGATTCATCATCATTAGCGTCATCAATACTATGCACGAACACGCGCCTACGACATATGGCAGTGCTATTTTGATTCGACGTTGGTCAGGTGTCTGATAATTCCAGCGACGGTCGACGGGCACCATCCAGTCAATCAACATACCTACTGCCAGCCCTGTGATGACATCAATAAAATGATGCTGCCAGGTCGTCAGCGTCGAAATGGCGATGAGTAAAAACCATCCGCCACAGACTTTACGCCACCTCACAGCCAGATGCTGACGAAAGTGACGCCAAAGTAGCCAGCAGAGAATAATATGCAGCGAAGGGGACTGGTTATAAGGCAGATCAAACAGTTCAAGTTGCGAAAATAGCCATCCCGTCACCCCACTCATTTCAGGGCGGATAAAACTAAACTTCAGCGGATAGAGCAAAAAACCGCAACAGGCCATTACCGTTGCCAGAATAAGCCGGTGGACCAGTCGGCGCTGTTCGAATGTCGAGCGACAAACGAACAGCGAAAATCCATATAAAAGATCCAGACTCCAGTAAGGAACAATAGTCCAGGGAAGAAAAGGGATCGCCGTTTCCCAACCGAATACCTGACTGGGGATATCATGATTGTTAAGATCCTGAAACGCGGTGAACTGATTAAGAAATCCATATGTGAAGAAGAAAAACGGGGCCAGCAACAATAACCAGCCAGCTCCTTGTAGCAATACGCTCCGGCGTTCAGTGGTCACGACGCACCGCCATCGAAACCGTAAAAATGCCCCACTCATCAATCCGTTGTGTGCATTTATCAAATCCGGCATTACGCACGAGCGAATCCATCTCCCCTTGCGAACGCACGCGCATTACCCACGGTTTACCATCTTTATGACTGGTTAACACCCCGGCAATCAGCTCCAGTTGTGGGTGCCACGGCTGCCCGGTGTAGATGAGAATGCCACCCGGTTCGATGGCATTGGCAAGACCAGCGAGGGAGTTTTTTACCTGCTCGTTTTCGGGAAAAAGCTCATACAGGCCAGAGACAATCGCCAACGTAGGCCGCGGAGTTAACGCGCTGAGTTCTGCCGTATTAAACGCATCGCCCTGTTCAAAACGCGCCCGCCCAGACATTCCCTTTTGGGCAATCATCTCTTGCCCCTGTGCAACATTTAACTCACTGTAATCACGTAACAAAATATCGCTTACGGCAGGCTCGTTTGCCAGCGCATCCAGTACATAGCGCCCATGCCCTGCGGCAATGTCAACCACGCGGACGGCTAAACCTTTGGCGTGGAGATCGGCAACGGCTTGTTTAATCAGCATTTGTAAATGGGCTTTGCGCTGGCGAATACCGCGCCAGCCAACACTGTTCAGGTAGATTTTGTCGATAAAACGCCCGAATGCGTTACTGCCTTGCGGTTGATTTTGATAAACATAATCCAGCGAACTGCCTGAATCAAAGCCGGTGCTCATTCCGAGATGCAGGCCCGCAGATTGCGCCCCGAACAGTTTCATCGCCTTTCGCATAAAGCGATACGCCAAATCAATCGGCGATAATGGCACGGGTCCACCAGAAAGGAGCCGCCATCGATCCGCAGATGGTCCTGTGCGGTCTTCATGCTGATAATCAAATTTTTGCGACTTGTTAGCATATAAGCGACTAATAAAGCTTTGCATTTTTTCAAATGCCTGCGCCCTGTTCTCTTCACCCAACGTGTCGTGATAAAAGCCCGGCAGCAGATGCAGCTCTTTCAGAGGGCTACGTAATCTCTGATAAAAATCAATCTGCGGTTGGCGATGTACCACATAGTCATCGCCCGATATCAATAGTTGCGTAGGGAGCGTAATCGCCGCCGCATCGCTAACAATACGTTCAGACGTTTTATAGAGATCGAGCAAGATATTGACGGCAATCGCCCGTGTGATCAGCGGATCATTATTGAAACTCGCTGCCCGTTCCCAATCGTGGGTCAAATAGCATCCTTTCACATAGGAATTAATAAAAAACAGACCACGCAGACGATGCCATAACGCCAGCGCAGGACGTGCCAGCGGCACATACAATTTAACCTTAAAGGCAGGAGAAGCCAGCACCAGCCCGCGAATTGCAGGCGCATAATCATGAACCCATGTGGCAACCAGCACTGCGCCGACACTTTGCGCGATCACAACCACCTCTTCCAGTCCAACCTGGCTGTCGCTGGCAGCAAAACGGACAAATTCATCGACATCCTGCACTGAACGCGCAAGAGATGGGCTATAACCACGCGGCCCCGAAGTTTGTCCATGCCCTCGGGCATCCCAGGCATAAAAAGCAGTATCTGGCATCGCCAGTTCATCAACGATATGTTGTAGACGACCAGAATGTTCATGACCGCGATGAAATAAGACGATGACCTTTTTCACCCCTGGCTGTAAAGCGGGCCAGTGCCGATAAAACAACGCTGTATTATCACTGGTGGTAAAAAAATGTTCCCCAGGGATGCGTGAATTTTCCATTTTCTCTATTTTCCTTCAGTAACAGCAGTAGCGAATAAAATAAAAAAATACCGGAGCGGTGAAAATTAATGAGTCAATCCTGTCAAGGAGTCCGCCATGTCCTGGTAATAGTTTTCCACTATCTTTAACACCAATATCTTGTTTGATGGCTGACATCACTACATCGCCGCAAAAACCACTAATACCAATTAACAAACCCGCTAATAATGCCTGTAATGTATCTAGCGGTGTCAGCAACGGTCCAATAATCAGTGACGCAATCATGGTGGTGATTACGCCGCCCATCAGACCTTCCAATGTTTTTCCCGGGCTGACTTTGGGGACCACTTTTCTTCTGCCGCAGGATTTTCCCCATAAATACTGTGCAATATCGTTTGACTCGGTTAATGCCAAAAGAAATAACACCAGTAACGCCCCGCCCTGGATATTTGTGGTTGGCAACATTAATAACCAGGCGGCATGACTCAAGGCGAAAACGGTCATTATCCAGCCCCAAAAAATGGCGCTCACGGTATGCAGAAAACCGGAGGGGTCACCCACTAAAACTCGCCAAGTGGCTAATATCAGAAACCCAGCCAAAGGTATAAATAACAGAAACAGCTCAAAGCAATTAAAACCGATAAGAAAATAGTTAAGAGGAATACCCCAATATAACCAACGCGGAAAATGTACAGATATAAGCGTACAATATTCTTTCAATGCCAGAAAACTTATCAGCGCAAAAAACGTCAACGTCATCCAGCGTGGACCTGAAATGACCAGTGAAAAACAAATGACGATGCCCCACCAGGTACGAATACGTAATGTAACTTCATCTCCTTTTCTCTCCGGTAACCGCCATACCAGAAAACGGTTTATCAGCGTTGCTAAAATTAACAACACGAAAAGTATTGCCAGAGATTTTTCCAGCATTACTTTTCAGCGCTCATAAGGAGCACGCTTCGACAACGATTAATCGCAGTCCAGAGAAGCAGAATTGAAGCAATGCTCCATAAAAGATTATTCCATTGCATCCACTGTGGATAAATGGCAACGGCCAGCCCCCACAAACCAAATATTAACGCACGATCGCTTTTGCCAAATGGACCGGCATAACTGCGAATACCGTTAATCGTCTGCGCGAGTAAACCGCAAAACTCAGTCAATATGGTGCAAAATAACATGAGTATTACGAGTGATGCGTTACTTTCCGGTAAAAATAAAAACGGTAAATAAAGCGCAATATCGGAAATAACATCGCCAGTTTCATTCAAAATCGCCCCAAGACGTGTTTGCTGATTACACTCACGCGCCATCATGCCATCCAGCGCATTGAGTGCCATACGGACAAAAAGCACGATGGGCAATAGCAAAAAGAGGATGGGTCGTGCCACCAACATCAACAGCAATCCGGTAAGAAGAGAAAGCGCCAGTGCAGCAAGAGTGATGTGATTCGCTGTAACATGGTGCTTATAAAGCCAAAACATCGTCGGCCTTAACAGCGACTGAAAGAGCGGTTTTATCTGGTAGAGCGTCATTATCAATCCTTGATAATTCGGTTTGCGCTATGGTGCATCAATTCCCCTGACGGAGATATCGCAACACGCCGCTTCATTAAAAATTCAGAATATATCAAGGTATTGGGGACTCACCGTCAGGAATGATTATCCCCAATAGATCAAGTGGTTAAAAATTATTACGCTGTTATTCAATACAACTCATCAAGTTTTCTCATCGCTTGTTCCCGTATTGCGCGCGTCTTACCGTTAAGCGCCAGCTGCCGAACTAAATCCAGTTCAGGGTTAACAAGCTCTAACGCCAGCAAAGGATCACGTTTCAGCCTCGCCTTCAATACATCAACTGGAAAGCGGGGATTATTCATCGCCACAATCCACCACTCGGGATCAATTTCTGCCGCCAGTGCCGCAGGGGGGGTGTGGCGGTTGCTAAGTGCGCCGAACTTGAAAAATGTGAGATTGCTTTTCGCCAGTGTACTCCACCATATACGATCCGGTTGTTTTGCCAGTACATCCAGTTGTGCTAACGCATCGGGGTCGAGTGCATAATAAACACGTAACGCTTCGTTAACCTGCGCACGGGAACTGTTTTCCTGCCTCAGAAAAAACTTCGCCCAAATATCATTGCGTGGCGTGTTTTGCTGTAATTCCTTGAGAACAACAGCGGGTAAATTATCCCAACTAATTAATGCACTCTCTAAAAAGTCCCAGTCGTCCGAACGTATCAGAGAGGTGGCATTTAATAGCATCTGGTCATCAACTTCACCGTAGCTGATAAGCTCAGACAAAATCATATCAGCGCTGGTTTCATATGCATCTGAATCTGCTTTGGGATTATTTTTCCGATGCGATAAAGCACGTTGCCAAATTTTTTGTTTCATCGACGTGCTCAGATACTGATTTTTCGCCAGATTACTCCACCCCTCAGGATCGTTGAAACGTGTCAATAACCGTTGTAGAGCAGCGTCAGAGTGAATTTCCTGCATATCCCGACAGCAAAAGTAGGCAGGGGATTTTTTCTCCATCCTTTTAACAAAATTAAACTGTAAGTTATCTGGCAATGCTAAAAATAACACACGTATTAGATCATCGTCATTCTCGAATTTTTGGTATAAATATACTGCAACTTTGTCACTCTCTTGTGGCGTCATCCGCAACAATTGACCATGGTGTTTCATCTCTGCCAGCTTTGACGCTAAGCTTGTGACAACATCGTTTGATGAATCGTTCGCCAACTGCATTGCCTGATTGTAGGTGAGTTGTCCTCCAGCACCGACCTGACGAATAGAGGGATCATCACTGCGGATATAGCCATCAATAATGGATTCGGGCAATAACCACGCATCTTTATAAAGCTCCTGAATGATCATATCCCAATCTCTTTTCGCCAGAGTCATGACGATATCCAGAGGGAGATTTTCACGTAGCGCAAGATTCAACGGACCGACACCATCAGGTAGATGACTCATTCGCGTCATTATTTCGACAGAGAGCGGTTCACGGTCGAGCAACCCCAGAACAACAGGCTGGTAACCCAATTGCTGATCGGTCAACTCCAGAATCTCATTGTCAGGCATATATCTCGCCATACTTTCAATCGTTTGTCCATCATTGCTATTAATAAGTTGTTTGCGTAGGTTAGCTGAAATTCCTTTAATCCTTGGGAGAGTTCGCATTATGGCAAGATCAAATGTCGCAATATCTCGTCCTTCAAATGCAGCAACGTTGCCTTCATCCAGCATTTGCAATTCCTGCACTAACTCAGGAGAAGGCTTAGGGCGAAACAGCGCTTCTTTTTTCATCAGACTACAGATATTCCCTGCCATGCGAATATTGCTTCGCTTAAAAATTTCTTTCAGAGCATCTTCATCATTTATTAGACCCCAATAATATGCATCAGGATTTATTATCATCAGCGCTTTTTTGACATTTTCAGTGTCATTTTTGTCACTCGCACGGACCATGAATTCACTATTTGTCGAAGACGCAACAACAGGTGCAATTATGTCATTGATAAATATCCCTCGCGCATTAATACTCCCCTTAATCGTAGACGGATTATCGTAATATGAGTCGATAAATACCAGTCCACTTGCATTTATCGAACCGGTAATTAACAGTGGTGAATCCGTAACTATATTCGTTGCCGTCACGTTACCGAGAATAACCCATGGATTAGAAAGAGATAAAGTGGAAATATTACCTTTGACTGTCAAATTGCCAAGAACAATCAATTTTTGATTACTCTCTATATTACCGTCTACCACTAAATCGCCACGATGCACTTTCCAGTCCGATGCAGATAAACCGAAGGGGACAAGGTTCACGCTACTGTTGATAGCTTGTTCAACTTGTTGTTTATCTTCAGCGGTAGCCGCAGAAAAAAATGGTTCAATATCAACTGCATTTGCAACACATCGAAGGTCCGCCTGTACTGGAAGACTCAGCATAAACAGGGGAAGTAAACCTATCCAGCTGCAAATCCTGGGCTTAAACATATGCACTCCATGCCATTAAAAAAGAAACAAAAGGGAAATGCATCTTTCCCTTTTGTATATTCGTTATTCTCGCGAAATACCGTCCAACGTAGACAACACGTCCGCAGAAAGATGCAATTTTTCTGAGGCCATATTCTCCCGTAAATGAGCAACAGAAGACGTTCCTGGGATCAGCAAAATATTCGGTGAACGTTGTAACAGCCACGCCAGCGCCACCTGCATTGGTGTTGCACCCAGGCTCGCAGCAACATCGGAAAGCGTGGAGGATTGCAGCGGCGTAAAGCCCCCGAGCGGAAAGAACGGCACGTAGGCAATGCCGTCACGAGCCAAAGCATCAATCATTGCGTCATCAGCACGATGAGCAATGTTGTATTCGTTCTGCACACAGACAATTTCGGTAATCTTACGCGCCTCTGCAACCTGCGTCGGTGTGACGTTGCTCAGGCCAATATGTTTTACCAGGCCTTGTTGTCGCATCTCTGCCAGCACGGTCAGGCTGGCTTCAATCGATCCTTCCGCTGGGCCATGACCATCCCCCATCATAACGCGCAGGTTAACCACATCCAGTACGTCCAGTCCGAGATTACGTAGATTATCGTGTACCGCTTTTTGCAACTCTGCCGGAGAAAATGCGGGCAACCAGGAGGCGTCCTCTCCACGCCGCGCCCCAATTTTAGTAACAATGGTCAGGTCGTCAGAGTAAGGATAAAGCGCTTCGCGGATAATCTGATTGGTGACGTGCGGACCATAAAAGTCACTGGTATCAATGTGATTGACGCCCAATGCTAGCGCCTCGCGCAGAACGGTTATAGCGACGTGGCGATCTCTGGGCGGGCCGAAAACCCCAGGACCTGCCAGTTGCATCGCGCCATAACCAAGACGGTTAACGGATTTTGTACCGAGAGTAAATGTGTTGCTGCTCATCGCACCCTGCCCTGTAATAAAACGAATTCAGAAAAATCAGTATAGAAATGAAAAGAGATAAATAATGCGAAGGCGTAAACAAGATTACTGGATGAGTTGCTCTATTGTCCTGAAAAACACCAAAACAAAACGCGTCAAGCGCCGCATCCGGCAATAAAAAACCGCAACCTGTATCAGCGTTGCGGTTTATGCATCACATACTAAAAATTAGAACGTTTTCTTGAAGTTCAGCATCACGCCTTTATCGCTGATACCATCCTCTTTCCAGTGGTAAGCATCCAGATTCAGCGAACTTTCTTTGCTGCTGTACTTCACGCCGACGCTTGCCAGACTGTTGATGCCGCCGCCCTTTTGCCCATCATCGACATTAAAGTGCTGGCTGCCTGCGCCTGCCAGGCTTGCCGTGCGCTGGCTCTTGCTGTAGCTGAGGTTCGGCCCACCTTCCAGCGCGGCGTTCGCACTCCAGCCGTCTTTGCCTGCGTAGTCCAGCTTCAGCCCAACGATGCTGTCCACCGCCGTTTCGCTGCCGCTGTTCATGCTCAGGTTAAAGTCTCCGGCATTGCGCTCCTGATAGTCGCCTTCCAGCATGTGACGCAGTTTCAGACCCGCATATGGCGTGATTTTCAGCCCTTCGCGCGGTTCAAAGGTTTTCGCCCCTTCGCTACGGAACTCCAGGTACTGTTGTTTCACATTCGTGTCTGCCGTCTTACTGATGTCGCCGTAAGCCACCGAACGGCTGCTGTCCAGTTGGTGAATATCGTAACGCAGCGCGTTATTCCAGCTCATACCGTTGTCAAAGGACATCTGATGCTTCAGGCCAAAGAACTGGCTGTAGCCGCCTGTAACACCATTATCACCCGCTTTCTGCGCACCGTCGCCGTCCAGACGGGCGATACCGTACTCCAGGCTCATGGTCTGGTTTTCGCTCAGGTCGAGGGTTTTACGCAGCGCCAGCATGTCGTACTCGGTATTGTTACCCAGCTCAGCACGCGGATCGCCTTTCGCCACCACGTTAAATGCCAGAGCGTTGCCCATCTTCGGTGCGGCGTCTGCCAGCATACTAAAGCGATTGCTTAACACACGCGCTTCGCGGAATACCGTGGTCGCCTGGCTACCGCTAATTTGCTTAAGTGCGCTGTTCAGCTCTGCAGTGGTGCCGACGTTCAGACTGGTATACAGCTCATTGTTGGTGTAACCCGCATCCAGCGCTTTTGCCACGTCATTCACTGAGGCATCCGTCGCCACATCGGTGTAGGCTTTTTTGCTCATGGTCACGTCAACGTTGCCGCTGGCGTCGGTACTGCCTGTCGCCTGCCAGACAACAGATGTCGAAGTGATCGCTTGCGCATCGGTCAGGTTGCTGCCTTGCACCACATCATCAAAGCTGGCGGTTTTGTCCGCCGTTCCCGCCGCAAAAGCAGTGTTGATCTCCACGCCTTTCATACTGGCGTTATTGACCATCAGCTTACCAGCGCTACCATCGGCGTTCGTCCCCACCACGTAACCATTGAGGTTGTTCATGCCATCGTTGCGGCTAACGGAAGAAGAATGACTGTCGTCGTATGGCGTAATGGTGGGTTCTTCCGGCGCGGTAAAGTCGACATAGTGTACTTCCGTACCGTCTCCCCCTTCACCACTGCCCTCCATCACCGTGCCAGATTGTTTAATTAATCCGGAACCATTCACGCTGTCGTCAATATAAACAGTGCCGTTGTTAACAATATGACCATTGCTCCCGAGCTTGCTGAAGGCATATGAATTGCTGGCATATATATTGATGGTGCCGTTATTCTCAATCACCGCATCAGCCGTGGCATCGGACTCCAGTTGCATCCCTATCATGCCTGTCCTGCTGGTTCCTTGCGTGCCAACGTTTATGGTGCCGTTGTTGATCATTTTGGCTTTACCGTGCGCCGACATCGCCACATTACTATTTTTGTCGATATTAATAATGCCGTCGTTTATTGCCTTGCTGGCCGTGTTTGATGTCAGGATCTGCCCGTTGATGACGCCAGACTGGCCATTATAGAACGTATGCCCATCACCACCGGTGCTAATTCTCATGTCACCTTCAACTGTCCCCCAGTTATTAAAATGTCCTGTCCACAGCGCATTCGTCGCCACCGTTGCCACACCGCCTTCCAGATTGTTGAAGGTGCCACCTTTATCAACCGATGCGTTATGTACGGTACCAGCATTATTGAAGGTAGAGGCTGCAGCAAAAGTTATTTTCTCTACTTTTCCACCGGCCTGATTATTCATTACGGCAGACCCGGAAGAACATTTCCAGGCATTCACCGTTCCGGTGTTATAAAAACGGCTGGCCCACTGGTCAACCGTGTTGATGCTGCCTGAGTTGTGAATAATCGATCCTGCAACAGTCGTTCCGACTTGCCCGGTCACCATACCTTCGTTAGTGAACACTCCGCCATCCACAGAAACAGTTTTTGTCGTGCCGTGGTTGGTGTATTCCCCACCCGTTGCGATATCAACCTCATTAATACTGCCCGTGGTTTCATTGACCAGATGACCAAAGTCAGCCACGGTGACAGGTCCCCCGGTGACCGTACCCGTGTTTGTTACCAGGGTTTCGGCGGTTGCCGTGATATCAGTAGTACCGCCATATGAAGACAGGTTAAGCGTTTCCCCGTCAGCCGTAATAATGTCACCATTTCTCCAGCTTAATGAAACAAACCCATCAGTCGAGTTATAGGCGTTATTGTCCTGGCAAATACCAAAAGTACAGATGGTCCCGTAATTAACAATAGTCCCGCTGCCATCGTTATAGAACGCCTGCCCGTTTTCAGCATTAATATTGATGATGCCCGTCTGATCATTAATCGCAGTGGCACCATTGTAAACAGCCATGCCGACCAATTTATTTGGCCCCAGCGTATCATCATCATTTTCATTTACTTCCAGATTTATAGTTCCCTGGTTAATAATAATGTTACCTGGCTTCATCGCAGCCATACAGGCACCGGAATTATAGAGTGTTATTTCACCACCCTGCTGATTAATGGCGGTAGAATTAACGCTGGCACCAGAACTGTCTGTACCCACAGCCATCCCGACAGCATAATCTTTGGCGCTGTCATGAGCGATATTGGACGCCAGACTGGAAGTATCGTTTTCATCAACCCATAATGCGTCAATGAAAATCTTACCCATATTGTCAATGGTTGAATTATTGGAGGCCAGCATGCCAACACTCCCCCGGCCGTACATTTGGATCTCACCGGCAGTATTATTTAAAGCGGTGCCATTGTTGCCTGCCGTCATCCCCGTCAGACTAATGACTTGATTATTAAAAATTAAAGGGTCACTCAAACCTTGAGCGTTCAGACTATTGAAAATACGTCCCTGCGCGAGTACCTTACTGGTGATGGCACTGTTATTAACAACTCGACCACCATAGACGCTCAAATACGCAGAACTAGCAGAGTCTGATGTATTCCCCTCTACGCCGTAGATAGAAATCGTTACGTTGTTATTATTTACAGCTAGCGACTCTTCACCAGTAGCCCTGGCAAAGCCAATATTACCCAGTTCTACATCACCATTATTTATCACCTGCGAACCGGAATTCACCAGTACAACCTGTGATGTGTCACTATTATAATGATCAAATGTATTTATATCTTTTAGGATAAAAGTGGCGTTGCGGCCAAGTTCTAAATGGGCTCGGTTATTCAGTTGAATGATATCGCCTAATCCAAGCGGAAAAACACCACTGATTGTTGAATCCCCATTTAGATACAGAGTAGAGTGCCCATCGATTTTGATAACAGGCGTATCGCCATAACCATTACGTTTTAAAGCAGGTGTGGAGCCATCCTGTAGAGTATTTTCTTCGCCAGCTAAATGGATACCACCATTAATTTCGACGGTATTACCGTCACCCGACACAACCAGACCATTAATATTTTCCTGGCTGCCATCCATTTCATTATAGCTACGAGAAGTGACTTCACTGTCAGCAACAATGGTAAGATTGCCATTTAATACGATATTATTGTCGTGTCCCTGCACCTGAATGCCAACAGAAGGGGTAAAAAAGTCATTTATTGAATGCTCTCCGGCCTGATTTTTATCCACCAGAATATTACCGGTAATTTCAACTTCATTGCCATCACCGGCTACATTTACCCCTGTCGCAACACTGCCAGTCACATTAAGCTCATTTGTCGCCAGCGTCATGGCGTTATTATTTCCAGACACATCCAGACCGGTTGAATAATCCCCTACATCCACACGGCCAGCCAGAGAAATCAGACCATCATCTCCAACGACGCGAATCCCGGTACTGAAATTATTAGCAATGATGTCCCCCACATTGATAAGAGTAGAATGATTACCCTCAATCAGAATCCCTGTCGCATTGGCCTCTGAACTACCATTACTGACGGAAATATCCCCCCTGTTAATGAACGTCGACGCATCACCACTGAGAGAAACACCCAGCGAATTTTCATCCACGACCGTTATATTGCCTTTGTTGCTGACGATCGCGCCATTACCCTCAACATCAATACCCCGTGCAGCATTGCTAACGTATAAATCCCCTTCCTGTATAACCGTCGCATTATTACCAACGATTTTGCTGCCCGTTGAATTTTGCCCATCAACCGTCATATGTCCTTTATTATCGGTCCTGACATCATTACCGCTAATAACGGCCCCTATTCCGCCGTTATTGACAGTGGAGTCGCCAGTGTTATTTAAGATTGTACGATCGCCATTGACGATAACCGCCGTGCCAGCATCGACCACCGTCTGACCGTTATTATTGATGGTTATATTATCGCCGGTCAGGATACCGACCACCGAATCTTCACCGACAGCCTCTGTTTTACCCTCGTTTGTCAGCGCAATGTTGTTACCATTAATCATCATCACCGTGCCGCCATTCAGGGCCGTGTTACCGCCCTGGTCAGTGATAATCGCATCATTAACGGTAATTATTCTGCCCGTTGTTCCATCAGACACGACACTGGCTAACTGTGTGACGTGGAGTTTACCTTCGTCATCGTAGCGCCATTCCATATCACCTGTGGTACTCACACCACTAAAGATGGCGGTATGAGTCTCTTCATGGTTTTCCCACTCTGTCACAATGGTTTTTCGGCCATCTTTTGCCGACAGCGTGTAGCTACCATCGACATTCTGTATATAGGTGAACGTTGCCCCGCGAATCTTCAGGGTTTGCGCGTCCTTGTCCCATGTCACATTGTTATCAAAGACAACGGGTTCTGTTCTCGGTAGGTCAACATCATCACCGCTATTGTCGGGTGGAATAACATTACCGCCGTTATCTGGCTTTACAGGTATACCTGAATCTTCATCACTGGGAACGGGTAGCGGTAGAGGGCCATTATCATCTGGCGGTATGGGCTGGGGAAAAGAAGAGTGAGCAGAATGATCATTGTCATGAGACAATTCAATCACTGCGAGTGTTGCCAGTACCGCCGTGGCACCTAATGCCAGTAACGAGCTGAAACCATTATTTGTAACAACAGCACATTTTTCTGGCACTGTTTTCAACTTCGTTGACGGTCGGGCGTGCCCTTCTGACTGACATGTCATTTGAGAGCTTCTGCGCATACTGTCTGCACTCTCGCCTTCTGTTATTTCCGCCCCCCAGCTTTGGCCACTTAACGCTATAGCGATACACGCTGATAATAACGTTTTCTTTTGCATGAGAAATCCTTTTCAATGAATGACATTTCAAATAATAAAATATGAGTAATAGATAAGAAATAGCCACAGGCTGTGTCATGATTTAATGTCTGCTCTTGAAATTTTATTTAGCAATCCCAGAACATTCAACTTAATTAGTATTTCGAAACCTCAATGTAGACACATAAAAAACAAATTATTCGATTACTTAGGCTATTTGTTGCATTATTACACATCCTCTAACAATAATCAGACAAAAAGCAATGTCAGCGTCAAATTGGGTAGCTGATTCATATTACTGACCACTCCGGAAATTCATTCATCGTGAAAATATTAACATTTCAACCATGTTCCATTTAATCAACCCACTGAAAATCTGGAGGTTATCTACTGCGGTTTGTTGTTGACTGCCCCTGACAGGTTTACCAGGCGTTGACAGAAGATGAGGCTTGCAAGATGCTAAAAACAATGTGGTGTTACAAGCAATCCCATAAACCTCGTAACTTCACTTAAATGAGCGATGCCGTCCATATTTGGGTTGACTATAAAAACCCTTAATATTGAGGTTGATGATGATATTCATGATGGCATTGGAAAAATAGGACACCCATAAAATATCTATACAGCCTTTAAATTAAATCATTGAAATATCGCTGTTGCATAGTGCTTATTTTTGCAACCATTTCCCGTTAATTCCCTGCACATATTCCCCCGGTTTGGCCCGAGCTACAAGCTTTTGCCCGGCGAGTTTCGCGATATCATCTACCGAGACATTATTTTGCTTTGCCAGTTGTTGGTAACTCACTTTACGTGCGGCATTAATCTCGGTTACTAATTTCTCTGTTTCAGCATCCGTTTTCAACGCAACCAAATAACCGTTAAATGTTTCACCTACCCGCCCCTGGGTTCTGGCCTCGTCCAGTGTTAATGCCACTACATTGCTGCTTACCAGTCCAACAAGAAACGCACAAAGAAGTAATGTTTTCTTCATCATCCCCTCAGAAAAGATCGCTACGGGTTTTGAGTAAATCTTCGACATCTTTGTCTGCCTTAATGATGATCTCATGCTCAATTTTAACGTTCATATTGATAGTGATCGGTTCCTTAGGTGCAGCGACTTCAATGCGAGGCGTACAGCCAACCAGCATAAAAGATGACGTCAACGCAGCCAGTAAAATTTTCATTGTTTTTCCTCACACCCTTTTCCTTGCGGACAGCCATTTTCCGGCAGACGCGCGTTCTGCTCCAACCATGCCTGGAGATTATCGCCAAAGCGTAAACTGCGCCACAGGGTAAAAATATTCTCTTCATGATGGTAATTAAGGTTTACCGTACCACTTTTACCGTCGACGCGACTGGTACCTGTAATATTGGCCTGCATGGTTAACACACCGAGATTATCTAAATTAATTTTTGTCGATGAACGGCTAATTTCCATATAGCGCAACCAGTTAATCGCAGAACCCGCGGTCATATTGTCTTTCACCACCGCATCTGCGGTGTCTTTATCCAGCCGCAAGGTCATTGGTCCGCTATTTGCCAGCCAGCCGTCTTTAACTATCCATTTTTCATTGTTCAGCCATAAAGGCAATGCCCCACTAAATGCCCCGGACATGGCGAATTGTTTCGGATTGACGGCGCTAACCAGTTCGCTGGATGAGAGGTTATTCAGCCGCAACAGCGCCGGGTCATGTTGCGGCATGCGTAATTGTTTCATCAGCACGTTACCGCCTAACACATCGACGCTAACATCGGTCAACAACAATGGTTCGTCTTCACTCCACGGATAACGCCCTTGCAAGTCAGCCGTAATATTTTTCGCTGTCACCAGATTAATCACTTCGGCAATTCGCAACGTAACGGGGCCGCGAGTCCCCAGATGCCAGGCTCCATCGGCAAAACGGAAAGGCAGGACAAAATCGACACCGTTGACCTGATTATCTGGCATCCAGGCACTACCGCCTTTCAACACACCGTGCCCTCCCGCGCGGAATCCTTGTTCAGGCGCAGCAGAAAATGCGACCTGGGCATATAGTTCGCCATCGCGTAAGTTCATCTTCCAGTCGGGTGGCACCAGCGGCTGGAATACGGTCAGTGATTGTTTAGGCCACCAGGCGTTACCGCGCAGACGAATACCGTCCCAGCGACCATTTACCCGAACCGGGCCAATCTCACCAGCATGTAAATCGCCTTTAAAGAGGAAATACGTCGGATCGCGTCCATCGACGCTAAATTTTAAGGTTGATGGCGGTAACACACTGCCGCCAGTGAACAGCGTTTGCCCGGCGTCCAGTGACAGCGCGCCGCTAAAGGAGGGATGCTGTGCGTCACGTACCCAGACGACGGGCTTGTCGAGAATCAATCGCGGCTTTTCTACCGTCATTGTCCCGTATTGCAATTTGTCAAAGCCGGTGGAGAGATCGGTCAGCGTAATCGTGCTGTCACGCCACTCACCTTTTCCTGCGACATCCCAACTGGCGTGCATTGGGGTAAAACTGCCCTTGCCCCAGTAGCGCCACTGCCAGCGGCCAGCGTCAGGGAGAAAATCATCCGCCAGTCCATCCATATGCAGCACGAAATCGCCCAGTTCATTTTCATGCGCCTGCAAAATGGCCTGCAAACGTCCGTCAACACCACGTTGAGTGACTTTTACACCCGCTAAAGGCCAGCGGATTTCATCGATGTCCAGCGAATCGATGACTCTTCCCTTCGAACGTAATAACGCGCCTGGCTCAAAGGCCAGCGTTGGGTCAGTCAGACTTCCGCTTAGCTGCGCAGGTAAACGGGCATATAAAATGAGGTCCGCCTGTTTCGCTTCACCGGTCAGTTGCATAGGCAGCTGGCTGTTATCCATGCTAAATTTTCCTGGGCCAAAATTAAGCACCGCGTTGCCCTTACCCGCTTGCCCCTGGGTCAGCACACTCAGTCGTCCGCTGACCAGAGCATTCTCAAGCCCTGCCTGCCAGTTGTCGACTTTGACACCCAGTCGTCCACTCAAAGGAAAACCTGCATACGGCCAGCTCCAGCGACCATCGCTTACGGTCAATTGTTGGCGAGTAATTTGCCACGGCAGATCGAGCAACGGATCGCCGTTATCCCGTGCCAGCACAATCAATTGCCCGCTATTTTCCTGCCAGTCCAGCTCGGCATCCACCAGTGAAGGCTCCTGCGGCAAGTTTAACGTCGCAGTAGCATGACCCCTTACAGGAAGTCCATCCGGCACTAGCGGCATAGTAAATTCCCCCACCAGTTTAACCGGCGGCTGATTTTCAAACGCAGCGACATCCAGTTCGCTGACTGTAAGTTGTTGCCCTTTCAGCTGGCCTTGAAATTTAACTTTTTCGCCCTGATAACGCAGTTGCTGGATATCGGAGTTTAATGCGAGAGAGAGTTTTCCCTGCCATTCCTGCCAGGGAGAAAAAATCAGTTTATCGATATTGATCCAGGTGTTAGGCAACATGGCCTGCCACTGCGCGAGGGTTTTTGGAGCGGCTGGCGATTGCTCCGTCTGCGGCAATTTCGCCAGACAAGCAGAATCAAGTTCTACCGTGCCGACGTTCAATAACCAGCGGCTGGGATGAGAAAGGCTGGCGTTTGTGATATGTGCAAGCTGACAATCTCCTACCAGATAACGGAGATCGGGAATGATTAAACCTTTACGCGTAATGCGTGGGCTTTCATCTAAAGCAATACGTGTGCCGAGCGGTAGCCAGATGCCCGCCAGCGTGGGAACCCACAACCCGAGCGTCATCAGTAGCGTCAACGGCACAAGAATAATCAGTAATAACAGCGCGAGAACGGCTTTATATTTACCCAACATGGGTAGTTAATATCCTGATTTAGCGAAAAATTAAGCATTCAATACGGGTATTGTGGCATGTTTAACCGTTCAGTTGAAGGTTGCGCCTACACTAAGCATAGTTGTTGATGAATTTTTCAATATCGCCATAGCTTTCAATTATATTTGAAATTTTGTAAAATATTTTTAGTAGCTTAAATGTGATTCAACATCACTGGAGAAAGTCTTATGAAACTCGCCGTTTATAGCACAAAACAGTACGACAAGAAGTACCTGCAACAGGTGAACGAGTCCTTTGGCTTTGAGCTGGAATTTTTTGACTTTCTGCTGACGGAAAAAACCGCTAAAACGGCCAATGGCTGCGAAGCGGTATGTATTTTCGTAAACGATGACGGCAGCCGCCCGGTGCTGGAAGAACTGAAAAAGCACGGCGTTAAATATATCGCCCTGCGCTGTGCCGGTTTCAATAACGTCGACCTTGACGCAGCAAAAGAACTGGGGCTGAAAGTAGTCCGTGTTCCAGCCTATGATCCAGAAGCCGTTGCTGAACACGCCATCGGTATGATGATGACGCTGAACCGCCGTATCCATCGCGCATATCAGCGTACGCGTGACGCCAACTTCTCTCTGGAAGGTCTGACCGGCTTTACCATGTATGGCAAAACGGCAGGCGTTATCGGTACTGGTAAAATCGGTGTGGCGATGCTGCGCATTCTCAAAGGTTTTGGTATGCGTCTGCTGGCGTTCGATCCGTATCCAAGTGCGGCGGCGCTGGAACTCGGTGTGGAGTATGTCGATCTGCCAACCCTGTTCTCTGAATCAGACGTTATCTCTCTGCACTGCCCGCTGACACCGGAAAACTACCATCTGTTGAACGAAGCCGCCTTCGATCAGATGAAAAATGGCGTGATGATCGTCAATACCAGTCGCGGTGCATTGATTGATTCTCAGGCGGCAATTGAAGCGCTGAAAAATCAGAAAATTGGTTCGTTGGGTATGGACGTGTATGAAAACGAACGCGATCTGTTCTTTGAAGATAAATCCAACGACGTAATCCAGGATGACGTATTCCGTCGACTGTCTGCCTGCCACAACGTGCTGTTTACCGGGCACCAGGCATTCCTGACAGCAGAAGCTCTGACCAGTATTTCCCAAACTACCCTGCAAAACTTAAGCAATCTGGAAAAAGGCGAAACCTGCCCGAACGAACTGGTTTAATCTTGCCGCTCCCCTGTACGCCAGGGGAGCTTATTCAGATAATCCCCAAAGATATTTCATCCTCTATTCTTAAAATATTCCTCAGTCAGAAACCGTAATTGAGAACCACAATGAAGAAAGTAGCCGCGCTTGTTGCGCTAAGCCTGCTGATGGCGGGATGTGTAAGTAATGACAAAATTGCTGTAACCCCAGAACAGCTACAGCATCATCGCTTTGTGCTGGAAAGCGTAAACGGTAAGCCCGTGACCAGCGATAAAAACCCGCCAGAAATCAGCTTTGGTGAAAAGATGATGATTTCCGGCAGCATGTGTAACCGCTTTAGCGGTGAAGGCAAACTGTCTAATGGTGAACTGACAGCCAAAGGGCTGGCAATGACCCGTATGATGTGCGCTAACCCGCAGCTTAATGAACTCGATAACACCATTAGCAAAATGCTGAAAGAAGGTGCACAAGTGGATCTGACCGCGAACCAGTTAACGCTGGCGACCGCGAAACAGACATTAACTTATAAGCTGGCGGATTTAATGAATTAATAGCTGCCACAGCTCCCGGCGGCAAGTGACTGTTCGCTACAGCGTTTGCCGTTGGGTAATGCACACATCCCAATCACCGTACCATCCAGTTGACGGGCAACAGAAAGCGAACCGCCGATCATTGCACAATTTGCTTCTCCACTACTGGACATCGACGCTTTTAAACCTGGCGCTACGTGCGCCGCAGTCGCCTGCTGAACAGGTTCACTACTACACGCCGACAATAATAAAGCGGCACACCCTACCCAAAACGCTGCTCGCATCTTTTCTTCCTCTGATCTTCAAGCCAAACGACACCGCCATAAATAATAGGCAGCACAGAGGGCGGCGTCGAGAGCTGTCCTGCGCGTTGCCCCGCATTTTTACTTTTTTATGGCTATTTTTTTGCCCTCTGTTTGATCAAAACATTCATTACGCTGATGTGGGGGACACAAAAGCGAAAATGCAGAAGAAAGCCATTTGCTAAAATTGAAAGATAACTACTGGGCGCGCAGCAATTTCGTGCGCCCCTCATTTGCGCAATGTAAGGGTGTCATATGATTACTATTGACGGTAATGGCGCGGTTGCTTCGGTGGCGTTTCGCACCAGTGAAGTTATCGCCATCTACCCTATTACCCCCAGTTCCACGATGGCAGAACAGGCTGATGCATGGGCCGGAAACGGCTTGAAAAACGTTTGGGGAGACACACCACGCGTGGTTGAAATGCAGTCGGAAGCGGGTGCTATCGCTACCGTGCATGGTGCTTTGCAAACTGGCGCCCTCTCAACATCGTTTACGTCATCGCAGGGTTTGCTGCTGATGATCCCAACGCTGTACAAACTGGCAGGCGAACTGACGCCGTTTGTCCTGCATGTTGCGGCTCGTACCGTTGCCACACATGCACTCTCTATTTTTGGCGATCATTCCGACGTCATGGCAGTGCGCCAGACGGGTTGCGCGATGTTGTGTGCAGCAAACGTCCAGGAGGCGCAAGACTTTGCTCTCATTTCGCACATTGCGACGCTGAAAAGTCGCGTGCCATTTATTCATTTCTTTGATGGTTTCCGCACCTCCCACGAGATCAATAAAATTGTCCCGCTGGCCGATGACACTATTCTTGAACTGATGCCGCAGGCAGAAATTGATGCTCATCGCGCCCGTGCACTCAACCCGGAACATCCGGTGATCCGCGGTACGTCCGCCAATCCTGACACTTATTTCCAGTCTCGCGAAGCCACCAACCCATGGTACAACGCAGTCTATGACCATGTTGAACAGGCGATGAATGATTTCGCTGCCGCGACAGGTCGCCAGTATCAGCCGTTTGAGTATTACGGGCATCCACAAGCGGAACGGGTGATTATCCTGATGGGCTCTGCCATTGGCACCTGTGAAGAAGTGGTTGATGAATTGCTAACCCGTGGCGAAAAAGTCGGCGTGCTGAAAGTTCGCCTGTACCGTCCCTTCTCCGCCAAACACTTACTGCAAGCGTTGCCGGACTCTGTTCGGACAGTGGCGGTGCTGGATCGCACCAAAGAGCCAGGTGCGCAAGCGGAACCCCTGTACCTGGATGTGATGACCGCACTGGCAGAAGCCTTTAATAATGGCGAGCGTGAAACCCTGCCCCGTGTCATTGGTGGGCGCTATGGTCTTTCATCCAAAGAATTTGGCCCGGACTGTGTACTGGCGGTATTTGCCGAGCTCAACGCAGCTAAACCGAAAGCGCGCTTTACGGTTGGTATTTACGATGATGTGACCAATCTGTCACTGCCGTTGCCGGAAAACACCCTGCCAAATTCGGCGAAACTGGAAGCCTTGTTTTATGGCCTTGGTAGTGATGGCAGCGTTTCCGCGACCAAAAACAATATCAAGATTATCGGTAATTCCACGCCGTGGTACGCACAGGGCTATTTTGTTTACGACTCCAAAAAGGCGGGCGGCCTGACGGTTTCTCACCTTCGCGTGAGCGAGCAGCCGATTCGTTCCGCTTATCTCATTTCCCAGGCTGATTTTGTTGGCTGCCACCAGTTGCAGTTTATCGATAAATATCAGATGGCTGAACGTTTGAAACCTGGCGGCATTTTCCTGCTCAACACGCCGTACAGCGCAGATGAAGTATGGTCGCGCTTGCCGCAGGAAGTTCAGGCCGTGTTAAACCAGAAAAAAGCGCGCTTCTATGTGATTAACGCGGCGAAAATCGCCCGTGAATGTGGCCTGGCGGCCCGAATTAATACCGTCATGCAGATGGCTTTTTTCCATCTGACGCAAATTCTGCCTGGCGACAGCGCCCTGGCCGAATTGCAGGGCGCGATTGCCAAAAGCTACAGCAGCAAAGGCCAGGATCTGGTGGAACGCAACTGGCAGGCTCTGGCACTGGCGCGTGAATCCGTAGAAGAAGTTCCGCTGCAGCCGGTTAATCCGCACAGCGCCAATCGACCGCCTGTGGTTTCCGATGCTGCTCCTGATTTCGTGAAAACCGTAACCGCGGCGATGCTCGCCGGGCTTGGTGATGCCCTCCCCGTTTCGGCGCTGCCGCCAGACGGCACCTGGCCGATGGGCACCACGCGCTGGGAAAAACGCAATATTGCCGAAGAGATCCCCATCTGGAAAGAGGAACTCTGTACCCAATGTAACCACTGCGTTGCCGCTTGCCCACACTCAGCTATTCGCGCCAAAGTGGTGCCGCCTGAAGCAATGGAAAATGCCCCTGCCAGCCTGCATTCGCTGGATGTAAAATCGCGTGATATGCGCGGGCAGAAATATGTCTTGCAGGTAGCTCCGGAAGATTGCACCGGCTGTAACCTGTGCGTCGAAGTTTGCCCGGCGAAAGACCGTCAGGATCCAGAGATTAAAGCCATCAATATGATGTCGCGCCTGGAACATGTCGAGGAAGAGAAAATCAATTACGACTTCTTCCTGAATTTACCAGAAATCGATCGCAGCAAACTAGAACGTATTGATATTCGTACATCGCAACTGATTACACCGCTGTTTGAATATTCAGGTGCTTGCTCTGGTTGTGGCGAGACGCCGTATATTAAATTGCTGACTCAGCTCTATGGCGATCGGATGTTGATCGCTAACGCTACGGGTTGTTCTTCAATTTATGGTGGTAACCTGCCCTCCACACCATATACCACTGATGCCAACGGTCGTGGACCGGCATGGGCGAACTCGCTGTTTGAAGATAACGCCGAATTTGGCCTTGGTTTCCGCCTGACGGTCGATCAACACCGTGTCCGCGTGCTGCGTCTGCTGGATCAATTTGCCGATAAAATCCCGGCGGAATTACTGACTGCGTTGAAATCAGACGCCACGCCAGAGGTTCGTCGTGAACAGGTTGCAGCTTTACGTCAGCAACTCAACGATGTTGCCGAAGCACATGAACTGCTACGTGATGCAGATGCACTGGTGGAAAAATCAATCTGGCTGATTGGTGGCGATGGCTGGGCTTACGATATTGGCTTTGGCGGTCTGGATCATGTATTGAGTTTGACGGAAAACGTCAACATTCTGGTGCTGGATACGCAATGCTATTCCAACACCGGTGGTCAGGCGTCGAAAGCGACACCGCTGGGTGCAGTAACTAAATTTGGCGAGCACGGCAAACGTAAAGCGCGTAAAGATCTTGGCGTCAGTATGATGATGTACGGTCATGTTTATGTGGCGCAAATTTCTCTCGGCGCGCAGCTCAACCAGACAGTGAAAGCGATTCAGGAAGCAGAAGCGTATCCGGGACCATCGCTGATCATCGCTTATAGCCCGTGTGAAGAGCATGGTTACGATCTGGCACTCAGTCACGACCAGATGCGCCAACTCACTGCCACCGGCTTCTGGCCGCTATATCGCTTCGATCCACGTCGAGCCGATGAAGGCAAACTGCCGCTGGCGCTGGATTCACGCCCGCCGTCAGAAGCACTGGAAGAAACGTTACTTCACGAGCAGCGTTTCCGTCGTCTGAATTCGCAGCAGCCAGAAGTGGCAGAACAGTTATGGAAAGATGCCGCAGCTGATTTGCAAAAACGCTATGACTTCCTGGCACAAATGGCCGGAAAAGCGGAAAAAAGCAACACCGATTAAATGCTCTGGATAAGGATAATCCAATTCTAAAAAAAAGCCCGGACGACTGTTCGGGCTTGTCTTTTTATATGTTGGAAAATCAGTGGCAATGCAATGGCCCAACAGAAAATAAAATCTGTGACAATAAAGGCATATAACCCGCGCAGAATAACGTATAGCAAATTAAAAGTATAATTTTTATTTTGTATGTATTATCTTCGATACATTCACCAGGCTTATTATCATTTCAGAGGAATTATTTGATTAAGGTTTTACTTAAGGCGTAACAAATGATATTTATCGGCTAACTGAACTTCTCCTTTAGGATGTTTTCACTCCCCGAAATGGGGATAAAAGGCAAATAAAATAACTAAAGGATTTATTCAATGAAAAGCAAAGTACTGGCACTTTTAATTCCTGCCCTGCTCGCCGCAGGTGCTGCACATGCAGCCGAAGTTTATAATAAAGACGGCAACAAATTTGATCTGTATGGCAAAGTTGATGGCCTGCATTATTTTTCTGATAATTCAGCGAAAGATGGCGACCAGAGCTATGCGCGTCTGGGTTTTAAAGGCGAAACCCAAATTAACGATCAACTTACTGGCTACGGTCAATGGGAATACAATATTCAGGCAAACAACACTGAATCTTCAAAAAACCAGTCATGGACCCGTCTGGCATTTGCCGGACTGAAATTTGCAGATTACGGTTCTTTCGATTACGGACGTAATTATGGCGTAATGTACGACATCGAAGGCTGGACCGATATGCTGCCTGAATTTGGCGGTGACTCTTATACCAATGCAGACAACTTTATGACTGGTCGTGCCAATGGCGTCGCGACTTATCGTAACACTGATTTCTTCGGTCTGGTAAATGGTCTGAACTTCGCGGTGCAGTATCAAGGTAACAACGAAGGAGCCAGTAATGGTCAGGAAGGCACCAACAACGGACGTGATGTTCGCCATGAAAACGGTGACGGCTGGGGTCTTTCCACAACATATGATTTAGGCATGGGCTTTAGCGCTGGTGCGGCATACACCTCTTCTGACCGCACCAATGACCAGGTTAACCATACTGCGGCTGGTGGTGATAAAGCAGACGCGTGGACTGCTGGGCTAAAATACGATGCTAACAATATTTACCTGGCAACCATGTATTCAGAAACGCGTAATATGACCCCGTTTGGCGACAGCGATTATGCTGTTGCAAACAAAACCCAGAACTTTGAAGTCACTGCACAGTACCAGTTTGATTTTGGTCTGCGTCCGGCAGTCTCTTTCCTGATGTCTAAAGGCCGTGACCTGCACGCTGCCGGTGGTGCAGACAACCCGGCAGGTGTTGATGATAAAGATCTGGTAAAATACGCCGATGTTGGCGCGACTTACTATTTCAACAAAAATATGTCCACCTACGTTGACTATAAAATCAACCTGTTGGATGAAGATGACAGCTTCTACGCTGCCAACGGCATCTCTACCGATGATATTGTCGCTTTAGGTCTGGTTTATCAGTTCTAAATCCTCCTGCCCGCTGTTATGGCGGGCTTTTTCTGCTTATTCTTCCTCCTTTGATCTAAATTAAAAATGTGAACTCCGTCATTACACAAAAAGTGTCATCTGGCGTTACACTTTATGCGGATACTAAAACAGGAGGTTTTATGAACAGAACGATTCTTGTCCCTATCGATATTTCCGATTCAGAATTAACTCAACGCGTGATTAGCCACGTTGAGGCAGAGGCAAAGATTGATGATGCAGAGGTTCATTTCCTGACGGTAATACCTTCACTGCCCTACTATGCCTCTCTGGGTTTAGCGTATTCCGCAGAATTACCGGCAATGGATGACCTGAAAGCGGAAGCCAAATCGCAACTGGAAGAGATCATAAAAAAATTTAAACTGCCAACCGACAGAGTGCATGTCCATGTTGAGGAAGGCTCGCCCAAAGACCGCATTCTGGAATTGGCGAAGAAGATCCCCGCTCATATGATCATCATTGCTTCCCATCGACCGGATATCACCACTTATCTGCTCGGTTCTAACGCCGCAGCTGTAGTGCGTCACGCAGAGTGCTCCGTGCTGGTTGTGCGCTGACACTAACGCCCGCACATTGCTGCGGGCTTTTTGATTCATTTCGCAAATGTGCTGACATTTTCCCCTCTAATCCGTACCATACACGCCACAGTTTTTATATCAGATTTCTTATGCTGGGCGTTCCGGCATGACGCATACTCTTCTGATGCCATATAACGAATTGAGTCGCTTTTAAATGTCGCAAAATCAAGAAATTAGTAAGAAAGAACAATACAACCTGAACAAATTACAAAAACGTCTGCGTCGTAACGTGGGCGAAGCCATTGCTGACTTCAATATGATTGAAGAAGGCGATCGCATCATGGTTTGCCTCTCCGGGGGTAAAGACAGCTATACCATGCTGGAGATTCTGCGCAATTTGCAGCAAAGCGCTCCAATCAATTTTTCGCTGGTGGCTGTTAACCTCGATCAAAAGCAACCGGGCTTCCCGGAACACGTTCTGCCCGAGTATCTTGAAAAGCTGGGCATTGAGTACAAGATTGTGGAAGAGAACACTTACGGTATCGTGAAAGAGAAGATTCCGGAGGGCAAAACCACTTGCTCACTGTGTTCTCGTCTTCGTCGCGGAATTCTTTACCGTACCGCAACGGAACTGGGAGCGACGAAGATCGCGCTGGGTCACCATCGTGACGATATCCTGCAAACGCTGTTCTTAAATATGTTCTATGGCGGCAAGATGAAAGGTATGCCACCGAAACTGATGAGCGATGATGGCAAACATATTGTGATTCGTCCGCTGGCCTACTGTCGCGAGAAAGATATTCAACGCTTTGCCGATGCAAAAGCGTTCCCGATTATTCCGTGCAACCTGTGCGGTTCACAGCCTAACCTGCAACGTCAGGTGATTGCTGACATGTTGCGTGACTGGGATAAACGTTATCCGGGGCGTATCGAGACGATGTTCAGCGCGATGCAGAATGTGGTGCCGTCGCATCTGTGCGATACCAACCTGTTCGATTTCAAAGGCATTACCCACGGTTCTGAAGTGGTTAACGGGGGTGATCTGGCGTTTGATCGCGAAGAGATCCCTCTACAACCGGCGGGTTGGCAGCCTGAAGAAGATGAAAATCAGTTGGATGAGTTACGACTGAATGTGGTTGAAGTGAAATAACCCGGATAGCGCCCGATGCGCAAGCTTATCGGGCTACTCTTATGGAGGCCGGATAAGACGCGGCCAGCGTCGCATCCGGCAATCCCGAAGAAGATGTTTACTCTTGCACCCTGCGATTCAACATTTCATTATTTTAATAACCGCACCCGGCACGTTTTTCCTTTAATCTTCCCGCCCTGTAACTGTTTCCATGCTTTATGAGCAACAGCCTGACGCACCGCAACATAGACATGCGCCGGATGCACGGCGATTTTGCCAATATCTGCGCCATCAAGCCCGATATCTCCTGTCAGCGCACCTAATACATCACCCGGGCGCATTTTGGCTTTTTTCCCGCCATCGATACACAACGTTGCCATTTCTGCTTCCAGCGGCACAATGGAACTATTAACTGGCGGCGTTTGCCAGTTAAGTTTTATCTGCAACATGTCAGAAATGATATTGGCCCGCTGTGCTTCTTCCGGGGCACAGAAACTGATCGCCAGACCGCTATTTCCTGCACGCGCTGTACGACCGATGCGATGTACATGAACTTCAGGATCCCACGCCAGTTCAAAGTTCACTACCAGCTCAAGCGATTTAATATCAAGACCACGCGCAGCAACATCCGTCGCGACCAGCACACGAGCGCTACCGTTAGCAAAACGTACCAGGGTCTGATCGCGGTCACGTTGCTCCAGATCGCCATGTAACGACAATGCACTTTGCCCTATGTCATTCAGCGCGTCGCAGACAGCCTGACAATCTTTTTTGGTATTGCAAAACACCACGCAAGAGGATGGCTGATGCAAACTTAATAACCGTTGCAACAGCGGAATTTTGCCTTTGCTGGATGTCTCATAAAATTGTTGTTCAATGGGAGGCAGAGCATCTGTTGAGTCAATTTCAATCGCCAATGGATCGCGTTGAACTCGTCCGCTGATTGCGGTGATGGCTTCCGGCCAGGTTGCCGAAAACAGAAGCGTCTGTCGAGATGCTGGCGCAAAACGGATAACATCATCAATGGCATCGCTAAATCCCATATCCAGCATGCGATCGGCTTCATCCATCACCAGCATATTCAACGCATCCAGTGATACCGTGCCTTTTTGCAGATGGTCCAGCAAACGACCTGGGGTTGCCACGATAATATGCGGCGCATGTTGCAACGAATCACGCTGCATACCGAACGGTTGACCACCGCACAAAGTCAAAATTTTGGTATTTGGCAGAAAACGCGCCAGCCGACGCAATTCACCTGCCACCTGATCCGCCAGTTCACGCGTAGGACACAGCACTAAAGCCTGGGTCTGAAATAGCGACGCATCAATTTTCTGTAGCAGCCCGAGGCCAAAAGCCGCCGTTTTGCCGCTGCCGGTTTTCGCCTGCACGCGAACATCTTTTCCGGCAAGGATCGCCGGAAGCGCGGCGGCCTGCACCGGCGTCATAGTTAAATAACCCAACTCATTAAGGTTCGTGAGTTGGGCGGGAGGCAAAACATTCAGGGTAGAAAAAGCGGTCACAATCTGTTCTCGTGGTCATCGACGCAAAAATTAGCAAGCGCGTATCCTCGCAGATCTACGCTCACGATGCGACAATTTAATCGGTTCTTCATCGGGTGGTGGGTCAGGCATGGGTTGCGGGCGAGGGATTGGATCGGGCACTGGAACAGGATCGCCAGGAATCGGTTCAGGGACAGGAATTTGCAAATAAATGAGTGTCGTCATATTTCCCTCCGGTCATTGGGTGGACTCTTAAAGGGTAGACGCTGATATATAACAGGCAAAAAAAAGCCGACTCATCAAAGTCGGCGTCGTACGAATCAATTGTGCTATGCAGTAATTCAAAAAAGGAAGTAAGACAATATGGAGCGCAACGCCCATCGCTTGACGTTGCATTCACCTGCGAGAGAGATATTGCCCTGAATGGGTAGAGAGTTTATTGACTTCGCTCAAACTTTGCGGCGTTTTTGTATACAGATAGTAGGGAAAATTGCTGTTGTTACAACCATTTACTACGATGCAACCATAAAGCAACACCACCAATAAGAACGACTAACAGAATACAAAAAATTGAAAATCCGAATTGCCACCCGCCACCTGGGATCCCACCAAGGTTGACGCCAAATAACCCTGTCAGAAACGTACTGGGTAAAAAGACCATTGCCATCAACGACATTGTATAGGTACGACGCGCTAAATTTTCCTGCATCACCTGAGCGATTTCATCAGCCATCACGCCAGTCCGTGCTATACAGGCGTCGATTTCGTCAAGCCCGCGCCCAAGGCGATCGGCAATATCCTGCATACGACGGCGTTGGTCATCGCTCATCCACGGCAAACGTTCACTGGCAAGACGAGCATAAACATCACGTTGCGGTGCCATATAGCGACGCATCACAATTAATTGTTTGCGCAACAGAGCCAGGAATCCACGCGGTGGAATTTGTTGATCGAGGAGATTATCTTCAAGGTCGATAATTTTATCGTGCAGCTGCTCAATAAATTCACTGGAATGATCGGTCAACGCATCGCACACATCCACCAGCCATCCCCCGCAATCGGTCGGACCAGTGCCTTCTTCCAGATCGCTTACCACATCGTCCAGGGCCAGCACTTTGCGTTGTCGGGTCGAAACAATTAACCGCCCGTCCATATATACACGCATGGCGACCAGTTGGTCGGGGCGTTCATCGGTGCTGCCGTTTATACAGCGCAATGTAATCAGCGTACCTTCACCGAGACGGCTGACTCGGGGCCGTGTGCTCTCGCCCGCCAGCGCATCACGTACGTTATTGGGAAGCAGCGGTGTTGTCGCCAGCCATTGGGCGCTATCATGGTGTACATAATTAAGGTGGAGCCAGCAGGGATGCGCTTCATCAATCACATCTGTATTTTCCAGCGGTTTAACGCCGCCTCTACCATCCAGCATCCAGGCAAATACTGCATCCGGGACATTAACGTCCGATCCCTTAATCGCTTCCACAGTGCCTCCATCATCAACGCATTATTTTGTAGTCTAGCCTTCTGGCCCTGTTACGCAACATCTCATCACCCCATTACCCTGAAATGATTAATAAAATTCTGTCTAAATTGAATACAAAAAGCAAAATGCTTTTCCATATACAAACCGTGTGAAGTGTTAAATAGCGTCTATCATTATCAGAATTATCTGATCATATGACGTGGCTTTTTTGCGATCGGATAGCAACAAAAATTGATAAAAATAACGGGATCTCAATGATTACGCACAACTTCAATACCCTGGACTTACTCACCAGTCCTGTCTGGATCGTTTCGCCCTTTGAGGAACAGTTAATTTATGCCAACAGCGCGGCGCGACTGTTGATGCAAGACCTCACGTTTAGTCAGCTACGAACCGGTCCCTATTCCGTCTCCTCACAAAAAGAACTACCGAAATACCTCTCCGATCTGCAAAACCAACACGATATTATCGAAATCCTCACCGTTCAACGTAAAGAAGAGGAAACAGCATTAAGCTGTCGGCTTGTTTTGCGAGAGCTGACAGAAGCAGAACCGGTGATTATTTTCGAAGGCATCGAAGCGCCGGCAACGCTGGGTTTAAAAGCCAGTCGCTCGGCAAATTATCAGCGCAAAAAACAAGGTTTTTATGCGCGCTTTTTTCTGACTAACTCTGCACCAATGTTGTTGATTGACCCCTCACGAGATGGCCAAATCGTCGATGCTAACCTCGCCGCGCTCAATTTCTATGGTTATAACCATGAAACGATGTGCCAGAAACATACCTGGGAAATTAATATGCTCGGGCGTCGCGTCATGCCTATCATGCATGAAATCTCGCATTTACCCGGTGGTCATAAGCCTTTGAATTTTGTTCATAAACTGGCGGATGGTTCGACTCGTCATGTGCAGACCTATGCTGGGCCGATTGAAATTTATGGCGACAAGCTCATGTTATGTATTGTGCATGATATTACTGAGCAAAAACGGCTGGAGGAGCAGTTGGAACATGCTGCCCACCATGACGCGATGACCGGATTACTGAATCGGCGCCAGTTTTATCACATTACCGAGCCACGCCAAATGCAGCACCTCGCCATCGCTCAGGATTACAGCTTATTGCTCATCGACACCGATCGTTTTAAACACATTAACGATCTCTATGGGCATTCTAAAGGTGATGAGGTGTTATGCGCCCTCGCCCGCACTCTCGAAAGTTGCGCTCGCAAAGGCGATTTGGTGTTTCGTTGGGGAGGCGAAGAGTTTGTCTTATTGCTACCAAGAACCCCACTGGATACCGCGCTTTCGCTGGCTGAAACTATCCGCGTAAGCGTGACAAAAGTGAGTATTTCGGGCTTACCACGCTTTACCGTCAGCATTGGTGTGGCGCATCACGAAGGAAATGAAAGCATCGATGAACTGTTTAAACGCGTTGATGATGCTTTGTATCGGGCGAAAAATGATGGACGCAACCGCGTGCTGGCGGCATAAGCCGCGGATGCGTCTCGAGATCAACGACTGCGCTTAGCGTGGCGCTCCCAGTTTTCTTGCTTTGCCTGCGCCGTTTTACGTAGTGCGACGTAACACGCCCCGCTGCCGCCATGATGCGGTAGCGCGGTACAATATGCCTGGACATCATCAAATTCGGTCAACCAGCGCGCCACATAGCTGCGGACAATATTGGCATGCGATTTATCTTCCCGCCCTTTACCATGAATAATCAGCACATTACGCAAACCATCCGCCAGGGCTTGTTGAATGAAACTGAACACCATTTTGCGGCACTCTTCCACCGGCTGGCGCAAAAGATTCAGGCTCGCCTGTTGCGGATATTTACCACTGCGCAGCTTATCCAGCACCCCATGTTGCAACCCTTCCCGCCGAAACTCCAGCAGCTGGCTTAGCGGGATGATGTCGAGAAATCCGGTGGTGAGGAAATTATCAAGTTGCAGCGTGTCGATACGCTGCGGCGCACGTTGGTTACGCGTTGGATGCCAGTGGACATCTATAGCACGTTTCAGCGGCTGGACATCTTCCATGGCGTCAAGAAACAGCGATTTGTCGTCAAGGTTCATGTTACATCCTCCCGCAATTAAGAGCGCGATATGATAACCAGACCGGGTCGGTCCAACAACGTATTACCCAAAATTCCAGTAATAAGTTCCAAATATTGCCGATATTTTAAGCAAAATGCTTATGCATGATTATTCATTCACGATATTAATAATGTAACTTATATTTTCGTGAAATCTGTCACTGAAGAAAATTGGCAACTAAAGGTTAAAACCGTTATAACACAGTCACCGGCGCAGAGGAGACCATGCCGGATTTAAGACGCGGATGCACTGCTGTGTGTACTGTAGAGTCTGGCGGATGTCGACAGACTCTATTTTTTTATGCAGTTTTAACTTTGCAGATAGCCGCATTCTCGCCGAAATTGCGTGATTAATGACGCGGTCAGTGGTGTCTGGCGACTATCACGCCGCTGAATCAAATAATAGGCCGCTTTCGGTAAAATTTCGCTAACCGGCAACATCACCAGCCCCTGTCCGTGCAAGGGATCGCAGCCCATTTCTTCAGGTAGTATGCTGAGAAAATCGCTTTTTGCCACCAGACTGATACAGGCTGAAAACGTCTCGCAGACTACGCCGACCTGTGGCGTTTGCGCCTGATCGTCAAGCAATTCACTCAACTGTTTGTAGTAGCTGCCGTGTGGCGTCGGCATTGTCCAGCTGTAGTCCAGTAACTGTTTGATCTAACGGGCACCAATGGCGGGATGTCCCGGGCGGCAAAAGATCGCGAATTGCTTTTCCAGTAATTTCTCAAAAGTAAATTCGTGGTCGTAGGGTCCCTGATAATAGGTATTGATGGTGAAATCCAGTTCTCCCTGTCGCAATTCATTAATCATCGACACCAGTTGCCCTTCCATAATGCGTACTTTTACCTGCGGATGCTGCTGATGAAAACGAGATATGACAGCTGGCATCAGACTGCGGGAAATACTGGCCCCCATGCCGATATTAATTTGCCCTGCCAGTTGCCCTTGTCGTTGGCGAATATCCTCTTGCGCTGCGCGCAGCTCTTCAAGAATAAGACTGGCGTGCTGATAAAAACTTTCACCGGCATCAGTTAACGTCACGCCTTTACTACGGCGAAAAAAGAGTTGCGCCGCTAACCCTTCTTCCAGCTCCTGAATAGATTTACTCAGTGCCGGTTGCGACATATTCAACATGCGGCTCGCTCCGCGAATGCTGCCCTGACGAGCCACTTCAACAAAAGCCCGAATTTGATGAATTTTTACCTGAAAAGCCATGACGCCACCGATAACCGTTATTTATCAGACCAAAGAAACTGGCATCTACTTTAATGCAGATGATTGTGTCAGGGTAATTTATGAACGGTTAAAACTGTGAAAAATCAGTTAGTGATAAGTAAAAACTATCGCTACGTGAACCGGGTCACACTTTTTACTGATGACGGGAAAGGTTATGGAGTCTTTGAATCAATTTATTAATTCGCTTGCCCCAAAATTATCGCACTGGCGACGTGATTTTCACCACTATGCAGAGTCTGGCTGGGTGGAATTCCGCACTGCTACCCTTGTTGCGGAAGAATTGCACCAGCTCGGTTATTCACTGGCGCTGGGCCGCGAAGTCGTTAATGAAAGTAGCCGGATGGGATTACCTGATGAATTCACTCTACAACGCGAATTCGAGCGCGCTCGTCAACAGGGGGCGCTAGAACAATGGATTGCGGCTTTTGAAGGCGGTTTCACTGGCATCGTCGCTACCCTGGATACCGGTCGCCCCGGTCCAGTGATGGCTTTCCGTGTCGATATGGACGCGCTGGATCTCAGTGAAGAACGGGATGTCAGCCATCGCCCCTATCGCGACGGTTTTGCGTCATGTAACGCCGGAATGATGCATGCCTGTGGTCATGATGGACATACCGCCATTGGGCTTGGGCTGGCGCATACCTTTAAACAGTTCGAGTCCGGACTACATGGCATCATCAAACTGATTTTTCAACCTGCAGAAGAAGGTACGCGTGGCGCGCGGGCGATGGTCGATGCAGGAGTAGTGGATGATGTTGATTATTTTACTGCTGTGCACATTGGCACTGGTGTACCTGCGGGCACAGTAGTGTGCGGCAGTGATAATTTTATGGCAACCACCAAATTTGACGCGCACTTCACCGGGACCGCCGCTCACGCAGGCGCAAAACCAGAAGACGGTCACAATGCCTTACTGGCGGCAGCACAAGCAACTCTTGCGCTGCATGGAATCGCCCCGCACAGCGAAGGGGCTTCCAGAGTAAACGTGGGCGTTATGCAGGCAGGAAGCGGTCGTAATGTGGTTCCTGCCTCGGCGTTGCTGAAAGTGGAAACACGCGGGGCCAGCGATGTCATTAATCAATATGTTTTTGACCGTGCACAACAAGCGATTCAGGGCGCAGCAGCCATGTATGGTGTCGGCGTTGAAACTCGGCTGATGGGTGCAGCTACCGCCAGTTCTCCTTCGCCGCAATGGGTCGCATGGTTACAAAGCCAGGCGGCTCAGGTCGCGGGGGTCAATCAGGCCATTGAACGTGTTGAGGCGCCTGCGGGTTCCGAAGATGCCACATTAATGATGGCCCGCGTGCAGCGACATCAAGGGCAAGCCTCCTATATGGTGTTTGGCACACAGCTGGCGGCAGGTCATCACAACGAAAAATTCGATTTTGACGAGCAGGTTCTCGCTATTGCCGTCGAAACGCTGGCGCGCACCGCGCTTAATTTTCCCTGGACGCGAGGTATCTGATGCAGGAAATCTATCGTTTTATCGACGATGCGATTGAAGCCGATCGCCAACGTTATACCGATATTGCTGATCAAATCTGGGATCATCCAGAAACACGTTTTGAAGAGTTCTGGTCAGCGGAACATCTGGCTTCGGCGCTGGAATCTGCAGGCTTCACCGTGACTCGCAACGTAGGCAATATCCCAAATGCCTTTATTGCTTCGTTTGGTCAAGACAAACCGGTTATCGCCTTGCTGGGGGAATATGACGCCCTGGCAGGTTTAAGTCAGCAAGCAGGTTGCGCGCAGCCTACATCCACGACGCCCGGTGAAAATGGTCACGGTTGCGGACACAATTTGCTGGGAACCGCCGCTTTTGCCGCAGCAATAGCCGTCAAGAAATGGCTGGAACAATATGGGCAAGGCGGCACGGTGCGCTTTTATGGTTGTCCTGGCGAAGAAGGCGGCTCGGGAAAAACGTTCATGGTCCGCGAGGGGTTATTTGATGATGTGGATGCGGCACTCACCTGGCATCCGGAAGCCTTTGCCGGTATGTTCAATACCCGCACGCTGGCAAATATTCAAGCATCATGGCGCTTTAAAGGGATCGCAGCACATGCTGCAAATTCCCCTCATTTGGGACGCAGCGCCCTTGATGCCGTAACGTTGATGACCACTGGCACCAACTTCCTCAACGAACATATTATTGAAAAAGCGCGCGTACACTATGCCATCACAGAGAGCGGCGGGATCTCGCCCAACGTGGTCCAGGCGCAGGCAGAAGTGCTTTATCTTATCCGCGCCCCCGAAATGACCGACGTGCAGCATATTTATGATCGGGTAGCCAAAATCGCCGAAGGTGCGGCATTGATGACCGAAACCACGGTTGAATGCCGCTTCGACAAAGCCTGTTCCAGTTATCTCCCGAATCGCACCTTAGAAAAGGTCATGTACCAGGCTCTGTCCCATTTTGGAACCCCTGAATGGAAATCCGAAGAACTGGCTTTTGCGAAACAAATTCAGGCTACGCTCACCCCCAACGATCGGCAAAACAGTCTGAATAATATTGCCGCAACCGGTGGAGAAAACGGCAAGGCTTTTGCAATACGTCATCGTGAAACGGTACTGGCGAATGAAGTCGCTCCATATGCCGCCACCGATAACGTGCTTGCGGCATCGACTGATGTCGGCGACGTCAGTTGGAAACTGCCTGTTGCCCAGTGTTTCAGCCCCTGTTTCGCCGTCGGTACACCGCTACATACGTGGCAACTGGTTAGCCAGGGGCGAACGTCTATTGCTCATAAAGGAATGCTGCTGGCGGCGAAAACTATGGCAGCAACCACACTCAATCTCTTCAATGTTTCAGGGCTATTGCAAGAATGCCAACAAGAGCATCAGCAAGTTACGGACACGCAACCGTATCACTGCCCTATTCCGAAAAACGTGACACCGTCACCTTTAAAATAACAACAACAACGCAAACACAACAATCGAGGAATGCCCATGAGTATGTCATCCATACCGTCATCCTCCCAATCCGGGAAGCTCTATGGCTGGGTCGAAAGAATTGGTAACAAGGTTCCCCATCCTTTTTTGCTCTTTATCTATTTGATTATCGTACTCATGGTGACGACGGCAATTTTGTCGGCCTTTGGCGTCAGTGCGAAAAACCCGACCGATGGTACGCCAGTGGTCGTGAAAAACCTGCTCAGTGTGGAAGGATTACACTGGTTTTTACCCAATGTGATTAAAAACTTTAGCGGTTTTGCCCCACTAGGCGCGATCCTGGCGCTGGTTTTAGGTGCTGGTCTGGCGGAGCGCGTCGGCTTACTGCCAGCGTTGATGGTTAAAATGGCATCGCATGTGAATGCTCGCTACGCCAGTTATATGGTGCTGTTTATTGCTTTTTTCAGCCACATTTCTTCCGATGCGGCGTTAGTGATCATGCCACCGATGGGTGCGCTAATTTTTCTGGCGGTGGGCAGGCATCCAGTTGCAGGTTTACTGGCCGCCATTGCAGGCGTAGGTTGCGGCTTTACGGCTAATTTACTGATTGTCACAACCGACGTGTTGCTGTCGGGGATCAGCACGGAAGCTGCGGCTGCATTCAATCCGCAAATGCACGTCAGTGTAATTGATAACTGGTATTTTATGGCCAGCTCCGTAGTCGTACTGACGGTTGTTGGCGGCCTGATAACCGACAAAATCATTGAGCCACGGTTAGGTCAATGGCAGGGAAACAGCGATGAGAAACTGCAAACCTTGACCGAAAGTCAGCGTTTTGGTTTACGCATAGCAGGTGTCGTATCGCTACTTTTTATTGCTGCGATTGCGCTGATGGTAATCCCGGTAAACGGTATATTGCGCGATCCGATTAATCACACCGTGATGCCATCCCCCTTTATTAAAGGTATCGTGCCACTGATCATTCTTTTTTTCTTTGTGGTCTCGCTGGCTTATGGCATCGCTACCCGCACAATTCGACGTCAGGCGGATTTACCGCATTTAATGATTGAACCGATGAAAGAGATGGCGGGATTTATCGTGATGGTTTTTCCCCTGGCCCAGTTTGTCGCCATGTTTAACTGGAGCAACATGGGGAAATTCATCGCTGTGGGGCTGACCGATATACTCGAAAGTTCAGGGCTTAGCGGCATCCCGGCGTTTGTCGGTCTGGCGTTGCTTTCCTCTTTCTTATGCATGTTTATCGCTAGCGGTTCCGCAATCTGGTCGATTCTGGCCCCCATTTTCGTACCAATGTTTATGCTACTTGGCTTTCACCCGGCATTTGCGCAAATCCTCTTTCGTATTGCCGACTCATCCGTATTGCCTTTAGCGCCGGTATCTCCTTTTGTTCCACTGTTTCTTGGATTCCTGCAACGCTACAAACCAGACGCGAAACTGGGTACTTACTATTCGTTAGTTTTGCCCTATCCACTTATCTTTTTGGTGGTATGGCTGCTGATGTTGCTGGCGTGGTATCTTGTTGGTCTGCCGATAGGTCCGGGGATTTACCCTCGTTTGTCTTAAGAGAGAACGGATGCTGAGATTACTTGAAGAAAAAATTGCCACGCCACTGGGTCCACTGTGGGTGATTTGCGATGAGCAATTTCGCCTGCGGGCGGTTGAATGGGAAGAGTACAGCGAACGCATGGTGCAACTGCTGGACATCCATTACCGCAAAGAAGGCTATGAACGCATTTCTGCCACCAACCCAGGTGGTTTAAGCGACAAGCTTCGTGAATATTTTGCCGGTAATCTTAGCATTATTGATACGCTTCCCACTGCCACGGGGGGGACGCCATTTCAGCGCGAAGTCTGGAAAACATTACGCACAATCCCCTGCGGGCAGGTAATGCATTACGGCCAACTGGCTGAACAATTGGGCCGCCCCGGCGCGGCGCGTGCCGTAGGTGCGGCAAATGGATCGAATCCCATCAGCATTGTTGTGCCTTGTCATCGGGTCATTGGCAGAAACGGTACCATGACCGGATATGCAGGCGGAGTTCAGCGAAAAGAGTGGTTATTGCGCCACGAAGGTTATCTTTTGCTGTAAACATTAAACAATTTGTGCCAGCTTGTTCACACTTTTATGTAAAGTTACCCTTAACAACTTAAGGGTTTTCAAATAGATAGACATATATTTACATCTAATATCGGAATTCTCTGCTGTTAAGGTTTGCTTAGACTTACTTGCTCCCTAAAAAGATGTTAAAATTGACAAATATCAATTACGGCTTGAGCAGACCTATGATCCCGGAAAAGCGAATTATACGGCGCATTCAGTCTGGCGGTTGTGCTATCCATTGCCAGGATTGCAGCATCAGCCAGCTTTGCATCCCGTTCACACTCAACGAACATGAGCTTGATCAGCTTGATAATATCATTGAGCGAAAGAAGCCTATTCAGAAAGGCCAGACGCTGTTTAAGGCTGGTGATGAACTTAAATCGCTTTATGCCATCCGCTCCGGTACGATTAAAAGTTATACCATCACTGAGCAAGGCGACGAGCAAATCACTGGTTTCCATTTAGCAGGCGACCTGGTGGGATTTGATGCCATCGGCAGTGGTCATCACCCAAGCTTCGCGCAGGCGCTGGAAACCTCGATGGTATGTGAAATCCCGTTCGAAACGCTGGACGATTTGTCCGGTAAAATGCCGAATCTGCGTCAGCAGATGATGCGTCTGATGAGCGGTGAAATCAAAGGCGATCAGGACATGATCCTGCTGTTGTCGAAGAAAAATGCCGAGGAGCGTCTGGCTGCATTCATCTACAACCTGTCCCGTCGTTTTGCCCAACGCGGCTTCTCCCCTCGTGAATTCCGCCTGACGATGACTCGTGGCGATATCGGTAACTATCTGGGCCTGACGGTAGAAACCATCAGCCGTCTGCTGGGTCGCTTCCAGAAAAGCGGTATGCTGGCAGTCAAAGGTAAATACATCACCATCGAAAATAACGATGCGCTGGCCCAGCTTGCTGGTCATACGCGTAACGTTGCCTGATTTTTCCGCATAACTCACTATCCTTCTGTCATATCATTAAATTTTTCTGATTTATTGATCTGACAGAAGGTTCATCACTGTTTCATTCACCAGATATGGGTTAATCTTTTAATTACAAACTGCGTTGACAGTTGTTGTAAGGAGACCCTGTATGGCTATGTATCAGAACATGCTCGTTGTTATCGATCCTAACCAGGACGACCAACCAGCATTGCGGCGAGCTGTTTATTTACATCAACGGATTGGTGGCAAAATTAAAGCCTTTTTGCCGATCTATGACTTCTCATACGAAATGACCACCCTGCTCTCCCCGGACGAACGTACCGCTATGCGTCAGGGCGTCATCAGCCAGCGAACAGCCTGGATCCACGAGCAGGCAAAATATTATCTCAATGCTGGCGTTCCCATTGAAATTAAAGTGGTCTGGCATAACCGTCCATTCGAAGCCATCATTCAGGAAGTGATCAGCGGCGGACACGATTTGGTGCTAAAAATGGCGCACCAACATGACCGTCTGGAAGCGGTGATTTTTACGCCAACGGACTGGCATCTGTTACGCAAATGCCCAAGCCCGGTGTGGATGGTGAAAGACCAGCCGTGGCCGGAAGGGGGTAAGGCGCTGGTGGCGGTGAATCTCGCCAGTGAAGAGCCGTACCATAATGCGCTCAATGAAAAACTGGTTAAAGAGACGATCGAACTGGCGGAACAAGTTAATCATACCGAAGTTCATCTGGTTGGCGCTTATCCGGTAACGCCAATTAATATCGCGATTGAACTGCCGGAATTTGATCCGAGCGTTTATAACGATGCCATTCGTGGGCAACATTTGCTGGCTATGAAAGCCCTGCGGCAGAAATTCGGCATTAATGAAAACATGACACACGTTGAAAAAGGTCTACCAGAAGAGGTGATTCCTGATTTGGCGGAGCACTTACAGGCGGGGATTGTGGTTCTGGGAACGGTCGGACGCACCGGTATTTCAGCAGCATTCCTCGGCAACACGGCGGAACAGGTGATTGATCATCTTCGCTGCGACCTGCTGGTCATTAAACCTGACCAGTATCAGACACCCGTTGAACTGGATGACGAAGAAGACGATTAACGACTCTTCAATAACTGACAAGGCCCGAGTTATCGGGCCTATTTTTTACTTACTGCTCTTCGCCGCCAAGGAAATAAATGCCCAACGGGATTGCCAGCAACACAGTAAAGACCAGGCTATAAACAAAAATCATTGATGACTGAATCACATACATTGATGTCGTCCACTCAGACAGCGGAATATTGTACTGTTCTATCACGCCGCCGATGGTCGCGCGAGTCACAACCGACGCCGCAATAATGAAAACCGCCAACAAACCAAAGAGAAATTTCTTCCCTTTCGCTGACTTCAGTTTCGCCATAATCATGATGTAATCCTTGTGCAGACAAATTTTTTGTTACCTCTATGCAACAATACCATGACATTTCACTCTTGTCTGCTCTGAAAACCTCACCTCTTAGCCGGATTTACAATCAATGCATTGATTTGTTAGCTAATGTTGCTACTTACTTCCCTGACTATTGATGATCTGAATGAATTGTCGCGGTAAAATATCCCCGCCAGGGGTTTCCGGCATGACGACAATTATCTGGAGGAGCCTGATAAAACAATGATCGCTGAACTGTTTACAAATAATGCGCTTAATCTGGTCATTATTTTCGGTAGCTGCGCAGCATTGATTCTGATGAGCTTTTGGTTTCGCCGTGGAAATCGTAAAAGAAAAGGGTTTTTATTCCATGCGGTGCAATTTTTCATCTACACCATAATTATCAGTGCTGTTGGTAGCATCATTAATTATGTTATAGAAAACTATAAACTCAAATTTATCACCCCAGGCGTTATCGATTTTATCTGTACGTCCCTGATTGCGGTTATTCTGACGATTAAACTATTTCTGCTGATAAATCAGTTTGAAAAACAGCAGATTAAAAAAGGTCGCGATATCACCAGTGCGCGGATTATGTCGCGTATCATCAAAATCACCATTATTGTGGTACTTGTTTTGCTTTATGGCGAACATTTCGGCATGAGCCTTTCTGGCTTGTTGACCTTTGGTGGTATTGGTGGTCTGGCTGTCGGTATGGCCGGTAAAGATATTTTGAGTAACTTCTTTTCCGGGATTATGCTCTATTTCGACCGTCCTTTTAGTATTGGCGACTGGATCCGTTCACCGGACAGAAATATCGAAGGTACAGTAGCGGAAATTGGCTGGCGAATTACCAAAATTACGACCTTTGATAATCGTCCATTGTACGTACCGAACTCGCTGTTTTCGTCAATCAGCGTAGAAAACCCTGGACGAATGACCAACCGGCGCATTACCACGACCATTGGTTTACGTTATGAGGATGCGGCAAAAGTGGGCGTTATTGTCGAAGCCGTACGTGAGATGCTGAAAAATCACCCGGCCATCGACCAGCGACAAACCTTACTGGTTTATTTCAACCAGTTTGCTGACTCCTCATTGAATATTATGGTTTATTGCTTTACCAAAACCACGGTATGGGCTGAATGGCTTGCCGCCCAGCAGGATGTTTATTTGAAGATTATCGATATTGTACAGTCACACGGCGCGGATTTCGCGTTCCCAAGCCAGACGCTGTATATGGATAACATTACACCACCAGACCAGGGTCGTTAATTCAGACATCACTGGCGTTACCCACAAGGGTAACGCCAGTTCACATCAATGTTTCACAATATACATAGTCCGGCTATACGCCACATCTTCCGGGTTATTAATGGGATAACCTTTCAGCCACGGTTTGATTAATCGTCCATTGGTATATTGATAAATTGGTGCAATCGGTGCTTGCTCCATGAGGATTTTTTCTGCCGCGTTGTAATCGGCATTACGCGCTTTAACGGTATTTTCCGTCGATGCCTGGGCCAAAACTTTGTCGTAGGCCGGGTTGTTAAAGCGTGAAATGTTGCCTGAATGCGTTGACGTTAATAATGTCAGGAAGGTGGAGGGTTCATTATAATCCCCCACCCACGAGGCGCGGATAACATCAAAATTACCTGTATTACGACTATCGATATAGGTTTTCCATTCCTGATTTTGCAGTTTGACATCTACACCAAGGTTCTTTTTCCACATCGATGCCACAGCAATCGCAATTTTTTGATGGTTTTCTGAAGTATTATACAAAAGCGTCAGCTTCAGCGGTTTTTGCGGACCATAACCGGCTGCGCTCAACAAAGTTTTTGCCTGCGCATTCAGTTCTTCCTGACTCATTTGTTCAAACGGCGAAGGCTCCGGCGTGAATCCGGCAGTAACATCTGGCGTAAAATGCCACGCTGGTTTTTCGCCCGTCCCCAACACTTTTTCGGTCATCAGGCGGCGATCTATCGTCATACTTAATGCCAGGCGAACGCGCTGATCTGCCGTCGGCCCTTTTTGCGTGTTAAACGCATAATAATAGGTCCCGAGCTGCGGCGGCGTATAAACCTGCCCCGGAATATCCTTCAACAGCTTCTGATACATATTTTTCGGGAAGGATTCGGTGATATCAATATCCCCCGCGAGATAACGCTTAGTGGCAGCGGATTCCTGATTAATTGGCAGGAAGGTCACTTTTTGCAGTACCGTTTTGGCGTTATCCCAATAATGGGTATTCGGCACCACGACCAGTTTTTCATTGACTACGCGCTCTTTAAGAACATAAGCGCCATTGCCGATCAGATTTCCGGGTTTCGTCCACTCTTTACTGCTTTCTACGTTGGCTTTTTGCACCGGGAAGAAGGCAAAGTTAGCGGTTAAATTCACAAACCACGGCAATGGTTTATCAAGCTGGATTTTCAAAGTATGGGCATCAACTGCGGTGACGCCAAGCTGGTCAGGCGTGGCTTTACCATCAATAATCGCCTGTGCGTTGTTGATTCCCGCCAGCGCGGCAAACCATGCAAATGGCGAAAGTGTTTTCGGGTCCACCAGACGCTGCCAGCTGTAGACAAAATCTTGCGCCGTTACCGGTGTGCCATCCGCCCATTTTGCGTTATCGCGCAGGGTAAAAGTCCAGATACGGTTGTCATTACTTTTCCACTGAGTCGCAACGCCAGGGACAATCTCCCCTTTCTCGTTCTGATTCACCAGTCCTTCAAATAGATCGCGAATGACCTGAATCTCTGGCAGGCCCACGGCTTTAGCGGGATCCAGCGACGCAGGCTCATCTTTAATGTGGCGCACCAGCTCCTGCTTCTCTGCCAGTACTGTGCCGCTCGGAACTTCTGCAGCATACGAAAGAGAAATGCTGCTGACCAACAGCGCACAACACGTGACTGAAACAGAGTGCTTCATAAGTTTCCCTCAAACCTGCGTTAATAATCATGCGTAATTATTTGTTTCGCCTTAAAGAAATGCAAACAACTTCCGGCAAAAAAGTGATACAAGATCGATAACATAGCGTTGAAGAAAAGGATTTGATAATCCGCAAAATTTGCACAACACTGCCTGTAATACTTCCTGAACCAGAGACGATTATGACCGTAACCCGCCCACGCGCCGAACGCGGCGCATTTCCGCCCGGAACAGAACATTACGGACGTTCATTATTGGGCGCGCCTTTGATCTGGTTTCCGGCCCCAGCCGCCAGTCACGAAAGTGGTTTGATTCTGGCTGGCACCCACGGTGATGAAAACTCTTCGGTCGTGACCCTCTCCTGTGCTCTGCGGACATTGACACCTTCTTTGCGCCGCCATCATGTGGTGCTGTGTGTGAATCCTGACGGTTGCCAGTTAGGGTTACGGGCCAATGCTAATGGCGTGGATTTAAATAGAAACTTTCCGGCAGCAAACTGGAAGGAAGGTGAAACGGTTTATCGCTGGAACAGCGCCGCTGAAGAACGTGATGTCGTTTTACTGACAGGTGACAAACCTGGCTCCGAACCTGAAACTCAGGCGCTGTGCCAGCTTATACATCGCATTCAACCTGCCTGGGTGGTCTCATTCCACGATCCACTGGCCTGTATTGAAGACCCCAGACACAGCGAATTAGGCGAATGGCTGGCCCAGGCGTTTGAATTGCCTCTGGTAACCAGCGTCGGTTATGAAACACCTGGCTCTTTCGGCAGTTGGTGTGCGGATCTCAACCTGCATTGCATCACCGCAGAGTTTCCGCCCATCTCCTCCGACGAAGCCAGCGAAAAATATCTCTTTGCGATGGCAAACTTGCTGCGCTGGCATCCTAAAGATGCAATTCGCCCGTTGTGAACTGAAGCGCCGGTTCCACATCTACCGCCAGCCAGGTCGGTCCGTCAAGATCGGCGAAACTGACCTGCGGCACCAGCGGTAAAGCGGCGCTAATGGCACGAGAGGTACACAACATGCAGCCCAGCATCAGACTAAAACCTTGTGCACGTGCTTCAGTCGCCAGCGCCAGCGCTTCCGTCAGGCCACCCGTTTTATCGAGCTTAATGTTAACCATCTCATAGCGCCCTTTCAGCGCCTTCAGATTGCTACGAGTATGACAACTTTCATCAGCACAAATCGGTAACGGATGAATAAAATTCTCCAGCGCCGCATCGTCCTGCGCAGGAAGCGGTTGTTCAAGCATCGCAACGCCTAAATCCGCCAACAGCTGGCAACGCGCCGCCAACCCTTCTGCACGCCAGGATTCATTTGCATCAACGATCAACGTCGCATCGGGCACAGCCGTGCGAATTGCCACCATCCGCTCACTAATAAGATGGTTATCCAGCTTCACTTTCAGTAATTTCGCGCCTGCCTGCCAGAGTGTTGATGCACTATTGGCCATCTGATCAGGCGTACCGATGACTACCGTCTGGGCAGTGGTGACTGTCTCGGGAAGCGTTATGCCGATCAAATCAGCCAGCGATTGCTGCTGTTTTCGCGCCGCCAGATCCCACAATGCACAATCCAGCGCATTACGTGCTGCGCCGGCAGGGAGAATTTTTTGCAACTCCTCCCGTGTCAGCCCTTTCTCTAATTGCGGCACGACGCTCATAATTTGCGCCATTACCGAGGCATCACTTTCTCCATAACGCGGATACGGCGTGCATTCACCGGTGCCTTTAATACCTTCTTCTTCCAGTTCAACCACCACCACGCGCGCTTCACTACGACTTCCCCGAGCAATCACAAACGGGGTATGTAAGGGCCAGGCTTCCTCAAATACCTTAACGGTTCTCATCTTTACTCCTTGTTGTCGCGGTGGTCTGCGGATTAAGCGCAAATAGCGTTTGCTGTGTTATTGACAGTTAGCATAAACTAGGTGTGACGTTAACTATATGTAAACAGGAAAGATAATCATGTCACAAACCGTTCATTTCCAGGGCAACCCGGTTACAGTCGCCAATTCCATCCCGCTGGCGGGTAGCAAAGCGCAGACTTTTACTCTCGTGGCAAAAGATCTGTCTGACGTCACCCTCGGTCAGTTTGCGGGTAAACGCAAAGTGCTGAACATTTTCCCGAGTATTGATACCGGTGTTTGCGCCGCATCAGTACGTAAGTTTAACCAACTGGCAACCGAGATCGACAACACCGTTGTGCTGTGTATCTCTGCCGATCTGCCGTTCGCCCAGTCTCGTTTCTGCGGCGCAGAAGGTCTGAACAACGTTATCACCCTCTCCACTTTCCGTAACGCTGAATTCCTGCAAGCCTACGGTGTGGCAATTGCTGATGGCCCACTGAAAGGTCTGGCAGCGCGTGCCGTTGTGGTTATTGATGAAAATGACAATGTGATTTTCAGCCAGCTGGTGGATGAAATCACCACCGAGCCGGATTACGAAGCAGCTCTGGCTGTACTGCGCTAAACAACTGTGCCGTTCACTGAATCACCACCGGTGAACGGCAGTTTTTTGATCTACCAGTCCCACTATTTTCCAGAGTTCCTGCCACTATTCCCCCTAACCGTTGTGCATTAAGATTGCTCTTTGCCATTATTGGCCCAGCGGAGTGATGACTATTATGGATGATAAACAAATTACGGTCTGGCTTAAACACAATTGCTGTTCAACGGACATTCCTGCCATTGCCGAGGCACTAACGAACCATGCAGAATGGCTTTTAGAGCTAGCGCCAGATCCTATTGAACAAGGTAGTTCATGTTTACCGCCGACAGCTGCAGCCGGTATTTTTCTTGGCGCAGCGGCGATGGTTCACTGCGGCGAGGCTAGTGGTGCAGAAACCTGGCTCGAAGCAGCCATTACTGATTACCATTTCCTTAATCCAAATGGATATAGTTCATGGAGAGGCAGTACGCCTGTTTTTACAGCAATATCGCGTTACCCGGCATTAAGAATGGTGTTATTTAACGCCGCTTGCGCAATGGAAGACTGGAATAAAGCATCCGCTGTTCTTGAATCGCTTTTCCATGCCAGCGATGTCCCGGAAGATAACCCTGTCGCCCCAAATTTTACCCCTTATGCGCTGAAAGCGTTTATCGCGGATTACCACCCGTTAGGGCCTGCTTATTATGATGAAACCTGGTTGCTGGCAAAACAAGCGTGGTTAATTAATGCGGGCGTTCTGGATGAGCGAACCTGCAATACCTGGAAGCAATATACCCGCCACTTGCGCCATTTGATCCACAATGCACAGTTTGCCGATGCGCTCTCTTTTGTACGCAGTAAAATAGAACCGTTAAATCATATCCATACCTACTCAGACTTTTATCTGTATGCGATTGGTTTATTTTCTTATACTAGTCAGCTAAATGAAGCGCTGACCTGGATAAAACAGTTAATCCACAACAATGATGGTCATTTCTGTGATCTTTTCGTTTCAACTGGCAAAGAGCGCCGAATAAAGCCTGAACTTAGTACCTTGCTGAATAATCTCTTGCACAGCGCAGAGTTTCAGGCGTTGCAGGATAAATATCTCACCGTCGGACATGATGTTGTGCATTCTGGTCCCTTCATGTCAGTTTATGAAAAGGTTCTTGGCGGAAAGTCCCGAAAGCGCTGCGCGATTAGTCGAAAATTAATCTCGCCCGGCGAAGCGGTTTATGAATATCGTCATTTGGATAGTGTGGAATATATTGCAGCGAAAGCGGCCTTTCAGACATCTGAGCTAAATAATATCGCCCACCGGCATCATAATGATAGTTATCAGTGGCATGAATTTGCCGCCCAATGGCCTCGTCGGGGTTCACTTTCTCACCCAGATATTGCCCGTTATTTGTTTGAGCGCCAGGAAGGAAAATGCTTTGATGCCGCAGAGTTTATACAACTGATTGCGGAACCGTTTGTCTTTCCGATGCGTTTCATATGGGTTGCCGGGTTGTCCTTTGAATTACATCAGTATCCGGATGCCTATTTCGTAAATGACAATATGGCGGGTGAATTTGTTAATCTCTGCTGGATGGCTATGAAATGCGGACATGCTGGCGACATTTTCAAACAACTGGCCCACGAGCCGCATGACGTTGCTGACCCTATTTACGCCATGCTCGCCACGTTTGACCGCGCTGATTGCCGTAGCGCGGCCGCCGCGCACTTTGGACAACCGGAACTACCGGAAATAATGGCACTGGCTTTCAGTTCGAGGTTATCGCTCGACAGCGTCCTTACCATCGCTGAGTTTGGTAAAAATCAGCCGCGATTTTCACATGCGCTAGCAACGGCCCTCCTGCGTTACAACCTGCACATCTACTCAAACTATATGCCGCAGGTTAATTGGTACCTTCAGGGGCTGGAACACTATGCTTTGGCAAAAGGCGGTCAACTTTTAAATTTCTTTGTGCATATTCCAGAACAAATTCCCGTTCTGGCGACCATGCTGGAACATGGCGTATTAGTGCGTGGGATCGGTGAAGGTGCCTATGATGGTTATGATAATTCAGCAAATTCATTTCATCATGCCGTCGTGATGCACTGCCTCGCGCACGCGCCGGAAAAAGTCCGCTACTGGATGGAAACACCCTGGATTCAGAACTATTTAGTGAATGCGCCGCTGCGTCAAACGGCGCGCCATGTGGAAGCCTGGCATAAAAAGTTTGGCATCAAATGAACGTTGCCGCTGCGCCTTAACGGCGCAGCCAGCACAATCACTCTTCGCTTTTCTTCTGGTTTAAGCCATATTCCCGCAACTTATTGGCAATCGCGGTATGCGAAACACCGAGACGTTTTGCCAGTTTGCGTGTGCTGGGATAATTGCGATAAAGCTGGGTTAATACCGAGCGTTCAAAACGGCTGGTGATTTCGTCCAGCGAACCTTCCATCGCATCTTCACCCACGGCTACCGTTGCGGCGTCATAATCCGGTAACAAAATATCCTGTGGACGCAGCTCATAGCCGTCCAGTTGTGTCAGTGCGCGATAGATAGCGTTCTTTAACTGCCGCACATTTCCCGGCCACGCATAACGCGTAAGTACAGTATTCAGGTCAGCGGCCAGTTTCGGACGCGGCACGCCCTGCTCGTCGGCAAAGCGGGCGACGAACAGCTCGGTTAACGGCATGATGTCCTGCGGACAATCACGTAGCGGCGGCAGATTGAGCGTCAACACGTTCAGACGATAATAGAGATCTTCACGGAACACGCCTTTTTGCACCAGTTCGACCAAATTCTTCTGCGTAGCGCAAATAACCCTTACATCGACATGCACTTCATGATCTTCACCAACTCGACGGAAAGTACCATCATTAAGGAAACGCAGTAATTTCGCCTGCATCCGTGGTGACATCTCACCTATTTCATCCAGCAGCACCGAACCACCGTTCGCCTGCTCAAAGAATCCTTTCTTCCCTTCCGGAGCATGACCAAAGAGCTCACTCTCGACCGCATCTTCCGGTATAGACGCACAGTTCAGCGCCAGGTAAGGTTTGCTCGCTCTGGGGCTTGCCTGATGGCAGGCGTAGGCAAAGAGATCTTTACCTGTACCGGTGTCACCCGTAATCAGCAACGGCGCGCTTAGCATCGCCAGTTTCTGCGCCTGTTCGACAACATGCTTCATTTTCGGGCTGACGGCGACAATTTGACTGAAGGCACTGACGTCCTGTGCAGCGACATTCTGCAACTGACGGCCCATACGAATCGTCGAGCGCAACATCACCACCGCACCGGTCAGAACGTGTTGATCATTTTCATCCTGAAGATAAACAGGCGTAATCTCCATCAGGAAATTCTGCCCATTAATAACGACATGCTCGTTATGCGAGTCTTGCGGTTCGCTTTCCAGCCAGCGTAAAAAATTAAAGCCGTTAATTAATTGCGCGGCGGTATGGTTGCGCAGGCGATCCAATTTTTGCCCAAAAAGCTGACAGCTCGCCGGGTTCGCCATATCCACTTTGCTTTTCATATCAACAGAAAGCACAGGTTCAGGCAACGCCTCCAGTAACGCGCTCAACGCCAGATGCTCACGTTCGGAAGGCATCCACGGGACAGTACGCACATCGGTAACACCTGCAATACGGCGTATTTCGGCCATCAGACTGCTGAAGCTCTCAAACTCCAGTTCAGCAAAATTGAGGTAGATTCGCCCAATGGGGTCAATCTCAATACCGCGTAAATCAATGCCTCTTAGCACGAGTAGATCGAGTAATTCGCGGGTCAGACCGAGTCGGTCTTCACAAAAGACTTCCAGACGCATGGGAACCTTCACCTGAAAAAAGAACAATTAATATGATGATATGACACTATTTGGATAGCAGGAAGGTTTCTGTCAACAATAATTGACACAAAGACGGAAAAACGGGCACTTCGGCGTAAAGATATCCGGTCAGCACCCGATATTGCATTATTTTTCGGCAGGAGTTTTGCCTTTTTGCAGCGTCTCTTTCACCTGACCAATAAGCTGGCGACGGAAATCCCCGAGGCGAGGTTTGTCATCGTTAATCCACGGCAGCGGGCGGCAAAGCTCCATAGCTTTAATCCCCAGTCGTGCCGTCAGAAGTCCAGCACCAATCCCCTGAGCTGCGCGGGTAGACAAACGCGCAGCGAGATCTTGCGACATCCAGTCCATCCCCACTTCGCGCACCAGTTCGCTGGCTCCGGCAAAAGCGATATTCAGCAATACCAGCTTAAACAGGCGCAAACGGCTGTAATATCCCAGTTCAATGCCATACAACGTGGCGATGCGATTAATCAAACGCAGATTGCGCCAGGCGATAAATGCCATATCCACCAGCGCCAGTGGGCTAACGGCAATCATTAACGTTGATTCCGCCGCTGAGCGACTGATTTCGCGCCGCGCCTGAGCATCTAAAACCGGCTGGACCAGATGAGCATACAGGCTGACCACTTCACGATCGTTCTGCGTTTCATGGATTGACGCATACCAGCGTTGCAGCGCCGGATGGGACTGATCAATACCCGCCTGCTGCGCCAGTTTTTCACAAAATGCGCGGCCTTTGCCCGTGCCGTGGCTGTGCAATAAATCACGCGCTTCGTCGCGTTCATGGGCGCGCTGTCGCAAGCGCCATAAGCGCCGCCACTCTGTTACCACAGAACCTACGCCAGCGCCGATAATCAATGCCCCAGCGGCACATCCACCCAGCGCTACCCAATCCTGAGTTTGCCAGGCATTCATCGTCCACTGCACGCCCTGTCCGACAACGCTTGCACCAAACAGAGCCAACCCGCCCATCACCATTTTGCGCCACAGGCTGCGTTTCGGACGTAACGCTGCGTCCATCACCGCTTCAACTTGCCCCTCTTCTTCCTGCGCTTCGTCGAGCGTGGCCGGGGCAAAATTTTGCGCCTGATTTTCGTCAAAGGTCTGCTGCGCCCTGAATTTTGGATTCTGATCGACCTCCAGCGGACCGTCGAAATCAATACGTGGTTTTAACGGTTCGGTCATCGCAATTTATCTCCTATTAAAAATTCCAGCGCAGCATCAAGACGAATATGCGGCAGCGGTTTGTCGACATCCATCACCTGCGGACGAAACGCCTCAAACTGGAAGCCTTGCTTATCCCAGAACGCCTGACCAGGCAAACGTGCGGGAACTTCGCCAGGATAAACAGTGAGCGGTGCGCCATCACTGAGTCGATTACCGCGCAGCGCCGGGATTTTCTCACCGTTAACATCAATAATGCCGCTGGTGGTCGCCTGAACTGACGCCAGCCCCAGGCAGTCCATACTGATCCCTTCGAACGCCGCATTTTGCCAGGCATCCTGAATCAGTTGTTGCAGTAATGAAACCATATTGGCGTGCTGATCGATGGTCACATGATCCGCTTTAGTGGCAGCAAACAATAGCTTATCGATAACCGGCGAAAACAAGCGCCGGAACAAGGTACGCTGCCCGTAGTGGAAGCTTTGCATCAGCTGCGTCAGCGCCAGACGCATATCATTGAATGCTTGTGGTCCACTGTTGAGAGGTTGCAGGCAATCCACCAGCACAATCTGCCGATCAAAGCGCAGAAAATGATTTTTATAGAACCCCTTCACCACTTTCTCGCAGTAATAATTAAATCGTTCGCGCAGCATTCCGGCATTGGTGTGCTTGTCGGCCTGTGCAAGTTTTGATTCGCCCCAGGCATCGACATCCGGCCACGGGAAGAATTGCAACGCGGGCGCACCTGCCATATCCCCCGGCAAGACAAAACGCCCAGGCTGAATAAAGTGCAGCCCCTGCTGTTTACAGTGGTGGAGATAATCGGTCCATGCGGCAGCAATGTCTGCAAGACGGTTTTCGTCGGCAGGTGCTAGTGGGTCCAGCCCTTCGCACATCATTCGCCATTTTGCCGACCATTCGCCGCGCTGACCATTGAGTAAGCCCGTCATCTGGCGCGACCAGCTTAAATAGTCCTGCGCCAACATCGGCAAGTCGAGTAACCATTCGCCGGGATAATCCACTATCTCCAGATACAACGTGGAAGTGTCTTTGAAGTGACGCAACAGCGAATCGTTCGATTTATAGCGTAGCGCCAGGCGAATCTCACTGACGCCGCGTGTTGGGGTCGGCCAGGCGGGAGGATCGCCATATAACTGCGCCAGCCCTTCATCGTAGGTGAAGCGTGGAATGCCAAAGTCACGCTGGGGAATGCGTTTTACGCCCAGCAGGCGCTCTTCACGCACCGCACTTAATAGCGGCAAGCGTGCTCCGGCATGAATATTGAGCAACTGATTGACCATCGCAGTGATAAACGCGGTTTTGCCGCTGCGGCTAAGTCCGGTTACAGCGAGGCGCAGATGTCTGTCGACACCCCGATTCACCAGCGCATTAAGTTCATTTTTAAGTCGCTTCATTGCTGTCCTGTGGACCAGAAAAAAATCATTCGTAAGGATATGAATGTGGGGGCCATGCCCTTGATTATCAACTGCCCGTGTTGTCATCTTGAGGCGAACTCCATAAGATGTGCAGCATTCACGTTCGGACGGAGTTCCTGACCTATGTCCCCTACTATTTATGATATTGCCAGGGTTGCCGGCGTATCAAAATCCACCGTATCACGCGTGCTGAATAAGCAAACCAATATCTCCCCGGAAGCGCGCGAAAAAGTGTTACGGGCCATTGAAGAATTACAGTATCAGCCAAATAAACTGGCCCGCGCGCTGACCTCTTCGGGCTTTGATGCCATTATGGTGATTTCTACCCGCTCGACCAAAACTACGGCGGGTAACCCGTTTTTCTCCGAAGTTTTGCATGCCATTACCGCCAAAGCGGAAGATGAGGGTTTCGACGTGATATTGCAGACGTCGCACAACCCAGCTGAAGACTTACAAAAATGTGAAAGCAAAATTAAGCAGAAAATGATTAAAGGCATTATTATGCTAAGTTCGCCAGCAGATGAGTCTTTTTTCGCCCAACTCGATAAATACGATATTCCGGTGGTAGTAATTGGCAAAGTTGAAGGTGAATATGCCCATGTTTATTCTGTCGATACCGATAATTTTGGCGACAGTATTGCGCTGACCGATGCATTAATTGAAAGTGGACATAAAAATATTGCCTGCCTACATGCTCCGCTTGATGTCCATGTTTCGGTTGACCGCGTTAATGGTTATAAGCAAAGTCTGGAAGATCATAATATTGCAGTGCGCAATGAGTGGATCGTTGACGGCGGTTATACCCATGAGACAGCACTGCAAGCCGCGCGGGAATTATTAAGCCAGTCACCGTTGCCTGAGGCAGTGTTTGCTACTGACAGCCTGAAATTAATGAGCATTTATCGTGCGGCGGCAGAGAAAAACATTGCTATTCCGCAGCAGTTAGCGGTGGTGGGTTATAGTAATGAAACGCTGTCGTTTATATTAACGCCTGCACCGGGCGGCATCGATGTTCCGACGCAGGAGTTAGGTCAACAAAGCTGCGAGTTATTATTCCGCTTAATTGCCGGAAAACCGTCACCACAAAATATTACCGTTGCCACGCATATGTCGTTGAAATAAATGCCAGCTACGTTGCCTGAATGCCGGATGCGATGCTGGCGCATCTTATCCGGCCTACATTTATAAACCGGATAAAGTACTCGCGCCGCATCCGGCAATTTAGCACATTATCAGAACGCGTAATTCACACCGACACCTGCATAATGGAATTTATCGCTGTCGCCTTCATCGTGATCCTGCCACTCAAACGCGTATTCCAGCGAAACGGAAAGACCATTCTGGAAATCATAACCGTAAAACAAACCAAGACGGTTAAAATCATGGCCTTCACGTTCGATATCATCCTGCCAGTCCCAGTTACTCCAGCGATCCAACCCAATGCGCGTATACGGTGTTACCGAGTGATTGCCGAGCGTCAGCGGTAAATAGGCGCGAATTTCTTGCGTGGAGAATTCACCGTTATTGCGGCTGTCGTCCATATTGAAGCCGCGCTCGAGATAATAGTTCACTCGCAAGGCAACCGTTTCGTTGAAGGTATATTGCAGACCCGTTTCCGTTTCGACACGGGTATCAGCATAACCGGTTGTATTCAGATCGTTGGCAAATTTATACATCGACAGCCATCCGTTGAAACGTAAATCGTCAGTCAGTTTCACATCCCAGTCTGGCGCGATTTTCCAGCGCTGCATATTTGCCGTGTCTTTACCCGGTTCATCAACATAGTGATAACCATAGTTACGGAAACCACCGGTCAGGCCGAAACTGAAATCATCGCTTTCGAGAAACTGATAATGCACTTCGAGTTCCGGGCGATCAAACCAGTTTCCACGTTTACCCGCGCTATAATCTACCGGCCCTTCCTGGTAATAAGCCAGCGATATTCTCCACGGCCCATTGGCAGCATTAAAATAGACGGAAGGCTCCGCCAGCCCGTCCATATCTTCGCCATAACCCTCGACGTTTTCTATTTCGTACATCGCGCCGATATTAAAGTGCCAGTCGTTTTTTTCCTCAGCCTGTGCGCAGGCCATTCCCGCACACATCACCAGTGCGGTACAGGGTAATAACTTTTTCATTATTGTTCCTTGTATTATCCTGGGGGAATGCCTTCCCCCCTGTATTTAGCGAATTGCTATTTCCGTTTCTGCATCAAAGAAATGACATTTGGTCATATCAAAATGAATAGTGATATTTTCTCCTGCATGATAATCATTTAACGCACCAGCACGGACCACTAACTCGTGCCCCCCAACCGTGGTGTAGAGCATAAATTCCGCACCGGTTAATTCTGCCACGCTAATTTTGGCGGAAATGTTATTTTCCTCTTGCGCATCCGGATGAATATCTTCCGGGCGTATTCCCATCACGATGGGCTTATGCAAGCTTTCCTGCGTTTTCAGAACCGCTAATTTATCTTCGGGAATGGTTAATTTAAGCGTTTCCGTAACGAATTTATCGCCATCGATCGTGCCGCGAATAAAATTCATTGCTGGTGACCCAATAAAGCCGGCAACAAACATATTCGCCGGTTGGTTATAGACCGTTTTCGGCGCACCGACCTGCTGAACAATCCCATCCTTCATAATGACAATCCGCGTCGCCATGGTCATCGCTTCGGTCTGATCGTGGGTCACGTAGATCATGGTGGTGTTCAGTTTCTGATGCAGCTTGCTGATTTCCGCGCGCATTTGTACGCGCAGCTTGGCATCCAGGTTAGAGAGCGGTTCATCCATTAAAAACACGCCCGCTTCGCGCACAATCGCCCGTCCAAGCGCCACACGCTGGCGTTGCCCGCCGGAAAGCGCACCCGGCTTGCGTTTCAGGTACTCACGCAGGCCAAGGATTTGCGCCGCCCAGTTAACCCGCTCATCTATCACCTCTTTGGCGATTTTTTGCATCTTCAGGCCAAACGCCATGTTGTCGTAGACCGTCATATGCGGATACAGCGCGTAGTTCTGGAACACCATCGCAATATTGCGCGCTTTGGCCGGAACGTCGTTCATTCGTTTGCCGTCGATCAACAGATCGCCGCCGCTAATCTCCTCAAGCCCGGCAATCATACGCAGCGTCGTCGATTTACCACAGCCCGACGGGCCGACAAATACAATGAACTCTTTATCGGCAATTTCCAGGTTGAAGTCCTTCACCACATGCACCTGGTTATCGTAGATTTTTTGAATATGTTGTAACGAAAGCTGTGCCATGTTGATTCCTTTGCTATACGTTTTGCCAGAAGGCCGATAACCGCGGCCAGGTCAGAGATTCCGTTGAGGGCAGCAACAGTTGCGCCCCGGTTAAGCTCGTGCCGATCCCCACCGAGCGCATACCGCTGGCGTTAATGGCGTCAATACCCGCCTGCGCATCTTCAATGCCAATGCAGGCCTGTGGAGGCACGCCCAGCCCTGCACAGGCGGCGAGAAAGATTTCCGGGTCCGGTTTCGAGTGTTTAAGTTGGGAAGCGTCCGCGCAGAAGGTGAAAAACTCGCGCAGCTCCAGCGCCGCTAAAATTGTTGGGGCATTCAGGGAGACGGAGGCCAGCCCTACCGGGATGCCTTGCGCCCGAAGATCTGCCAGCAAAGGCCGAATTCCCGGCAGAACAGCGTTAACCGTCAGTTCGCGCAGTGAGTGGACGTAGAGCAGATTTTTGCGATACGCCAGTTGCGCCCGCTCTTGCACGTTAAAGTCGCCCTCTTTGCCCCCGTGTTGCAGAATGCGTCGCAGGGACTCATCGCGGCTGATCCCTTTTAACGTCTCGTTAAATTGCACATCGATGCCGATGCCGATTTCGGCAGCAATCTGCTGCCATGCCTGGAAGTGCAGATGTGCGGTGTCGGTGATCACGCCATCCAGATCGAAAATTACCCCTTGTAGTTTCATTCATCCTCCTGATGCGTGGTAGCGGTCCCATTGAAGGGCAAAATAAAATCACCCAAACAGAAAACAGACTCTTCAGTCACGGAAATAAGCTGACCGTTCAACCGCAGTGAAACGGGCGCAGAAGTTCGAATCGCAATACGCTGCGCGTCGAGAGTGACCTGTAATTCGCAGCCCTGCCAGAACAGAGGGAAAGACAACTGTTGCCACTGCTCAGGTAACGCCGGATTGAGAAGTAATTCGCCGTCGCGCACGCTGACTCCGGCAAAACCCTGAATCGCGCCCAGCCAGATAGCGCCAGTTGCGGCAGCGTGGATACCGTCATCACAGCTATGCGGATCAGCACCGAGATCGATTTCACTCCCCTCGCGCCAGAACGGGTAACTCTGCGCAAGCAAGCCACAACGCGCGGCAACAATGCCGTGGATCGCTTTACTCAATGACGAGTCGTGAATGGTGCGCGGTTCATAAAATTGCAGATTGGCGAGACAAGAGGCCGCTGAAAATTGTTCCGGTAGCATGTAATTGAGCATCACTACATCGGCCTGCTTGAGGATCTGCATCTCGTTCACTTCTGCGCGTGAATAATCCAGCAGAATGGTTTGCTTCCCGGCCGCCGCTTTGTATTTCGCCAGATCTATCGCCGGTTTCGCCATAAACGAATCATCCTGCGGCAAAACGCCGTCGGGCTGAATTTCTGGCATCCACAGCTCTTTGAGGAACATGTCGGCACGATGAATAAACGCGTCGTCGCTACAGCCAAACTGGCGAGCAATATTCAGCGCCTGTTGGACGTTGTAGCAGGCCATATAACTGGTGTATGCGTTATTATTAACGTGTTCGGTATATTCGTCTGGCCCAATAACATCATGAATTTCCAGGCGGTCGTTAACCCTTACCGCACGGCTAATCCAGAACTTTGCGGTCTCCAGCAGTAGCGCCATGCCTTCGTGAGCGATGAAGCTTTCATCTCCCGTTACCTGCCAGTATTGAATAACCGCCCAGGCGATATCGGCAACCAGATGATGTTCTGCCTGCGCTGAGGCCACTTTTTGCCGCAGCCCGGTACGAATGTTAATGGCGGCAAATTCCGGCGTTTCTTCTTCGCCGCTACGTGCGCTCTCCCACGGAAACAGCGCGCCCTGCCAGCCATTGCGTCGCGCTTTCTCCTGCGCCCCTGGTAAGTTGTGCCAGCGATAGCGCAGCAAACTCCGGGCAATCGTCGGTTCGCTAAACAGATGGAACGGCAGCATGAACACTTCCGTATCCCAGAAAACATGGCCTTTGTAGCCTTCCCCGGTTAAGGCTTTTGCCGCAATGCTGCTACGCTCGTCGTGGGCGGGCGTCATAATACGCAAATGATAAAGCGCATAGTCTAACGCCCGCTGATCGTGCGTATCGCAACTCTTTACCGTGATACGACGTTTCTGCCACCATTGCTGCCAGTTTTCTGTCGATGCTGCAAGAAGTTGGTCATAACTCTGTTGTGTAGACATTTCGAGCTGGCGAAGCGACCCACTGCCCCACTCGTCTAAAGCGGCTTGTCGGTCGTCCCGCCAGTCAATCCACACCCGCTTTTGCAGGGTCAGTGTTTCACCTGTGCGAAGTTGCGTGCTGGTATGTTGCAGCAAACGGCGCTCTTTTGCGGTATAGCACTGCTGAACGTCACCATCCGCCTGACAGTGACAACTGATGGCCACATCACTGCGCCCATCCTGGGTGGTGTAGATCCCCTGCATCAAATGCTGACCAAACACCCGCACCTGGGTTTCGTCAAGATGCTGGCGACCGTGGTTGGTTTGCGTGGCGTTAATGCCTGTTGAGATCAGCACTGATGCCTCGGCGTCCAGCGGGGTAATACTGATTTCCAGCGCGATCAACGGCAGTTGATCTGTCGAAACAAAGCGACGACTTGCAAGGGTGAACCCTGCGCCGTCGCTCGTGCGCCAGATAACACTGCGGCGTAATTCTCCACTGGCAAAGTCAAGCTCACGCTGCCACGCTTCGCGGGATAACGAAAAAATCTCGCCGTTTAGGGTAATTTCCATTCCCACCACGTCTGGCAGATTCACCAGTTCGTTGATTTCACCTTTCCCGGCTCGATGATAAAGCCCTGCCAGATACATGCCGCGCGTCTGCCGCGTGTAATCTTCTTCATGGCTGGCACGAAGCCCAAGATAGCCGTTTCCCTGCGCCATTAATGAGGCATATTTATTCAGGGTATGCTGGCTGAAATGGGGTTCCGTTAATGTTACTGGCCTGGTCATAATTCCACACGCGTCCCTGTTTCTGCGGATTGATACAGCGCCGCCACCAGTTGCTGGATGATGTACCCTTGCTCGGCGTCGGCAATCATCACTGGCTTGCCCTGTACGTGATTGATAAAGGCTTCCATGCTGCGCAAATGACGGTTGTCGTCGGCCAGTTCCCGTTGCATCAACGTCATTAATTCACCGTTGTTGTCGGTATAGATATGCGCCGGAAATAGCGTGGCTCCCGCTTTATCGCCGCAAAAGCTGACGTTCATAATCGACTGTTCGCGGATGTTGAGTGCAAATGATGTCTCCAGCCAAAGAATGCCGCCGTTATGAAATTCAATGGTGCCAAACAGCGAATCTTCGACGCTGTAGGTTGCCGGGTCCCACTCGCCAAATTGACCACAGCTCTTTTGCGGGCCGATCTTTTGAAAGCTATGCGCATTCACGCTTTTCACCGCCGGAAAGCCCAGCACATACATCGCGGCATCCAGCATATGAATGCCGATGTCGATCAGCGGGCCACCGCCCTGCAGTTCTTTATTGGTAAAGACACCCCAACCGGGAACGCCGCAGCGACGCAGGGCGCGAGCGGTCGTCACGTAAATCTCACCCAAAACGCCGTTGGTCACCTGTTCACGCAGTTGTTGCGTATCAAGGGCAAAACGATGGTGAAAGTCGTAGGCCAGCACCTTGCCCTGTTTGCGCGCGGTATCGCACATTTCCCGCGCCTGTTCTGGCGTCATGGCGGGCGGTTTCTCGCACATCACATGGCAGCCTGCCTCCAGCGCCATCAGGGTATGCTCGTAATGAAAACGGTTAGGTGAACAGACGCTTATCACGTCAGGTTTTACCGCCAGCAGCATGGCCTGCGGATCGTCCCACACGGATGCGTTCCCGTATTTCTCTGCCAGCGCCTGCGCCTGGGAAAGGCGGCTGTCACAGACAGCCACCAGTTCCAGATCGTTGCGGGTGCAGTAGTACGAAGCATGAACCTTATCCGCCACCTGGCCCGCGCCTATTATCGCGACCCGCAGCGGAGAGCTTGTCATTGCACTTTTCACAAAGACCTCTTAGCAGGTGCGCAACCAGGCCAAAGAATCACGGTACGCCTGAGCAGGATCTTCTGCCCGGATACGCCCTTCATACACCACATAGCCCTGATAGTTATCGGCGCGCAACTGTTCAAACAGCGCGTGGAAATCGAGGGTGCCGCTGCCCGGCTGATAGCGATGGTTATCGGCAATATGCACATGACCAAGCAGGTCACGGTTGTCATGCAGCGCCTGCGCCAGGTTATCCTCTTCGATGTTCATGTGATAGAAATCGCCGATAATCTGCACATGTTTAAGGTTGTTTTCGACGATGTAACGACGAGCATCGGCGAGCGTGTTGATCATGTGGTCCTGATAGCGGTTTAGCGGTTCGAGATACACCACCGTTCCGGTACGCGCGGCTACCTTCTCCAGGAAACGCAGGGAATCGCTCACCATTTGACGATCGCCGTCCAGGCTGCGCGGCGAGGTCATCGGCGGTAAGCGAAAGGTAAACATGCCCCACGCTGCTGGAACGACAATACCTTTGCCGCCCACTTCCGCCAGCGCCTCAAGAATGCGCTCGATCTGCTTTAAACCATTAAGACGACGCTCTTCGATAAAGTCGCCAATCCAGCCGTCATAGCCGCCGCAGGCGGTGGTCACCGGTAAACCGGTTTCTTTGATCGCTGCTTTGACTTCTTCGAGATTGTTGACCAGCAGTTTGCCGTCAATCTCAAAACCATCAAAACCCATCTCTTTGATATAACGAAATTTCTCCAGAATATTTTCCGGAAAGAAGGCCTGATTCTGTGTGCCGATTTTCATTTTTCCGTCCTTAGAATTAAAAAGTTACGCCCATTTTGATGCTCTGTTCCGGATGCTGGTCGACATACTGCATGTAGCTTTCCGGGCTGTTAGCAAAGGTCACCACCGGGTCGATTAAATCTTCACAATTGAGATAACCGTTCATCAGCAGTTCCCAGCAGGTTTCTTCAATACGCTTGCGGCTCCAGCGCGGATAATCCGGGTTCGGTTCACTGCACGCACGAGAGAAGACAATTTTGGCGTTGTTGAAATGCGCTTCACGTCCGAGGTTAAAACCTTCAGCAAACGGTTTGGCAAACGCAACATAGGAGATGGTGCCGCCATAAGCCAGGCCGCGCAGTGCCGATTGCAGCGCGTCGGCGTAGCCGCTGGTTTCGATAATCACATCGGCACCCTGCTTGCCGGTCAGCGTTTTAATCTCTTTGCCTACATCCGTGCCAATGGGGTTAAGGCAGAAATCCGCCCCGTGGCGACGGGCAATATCACAGCGATGAGCGATAGGATCGACACCAATCACCACCGACGCGCCAGCGCGTTTTGCCAGTTGAATGGCAATTTGACCAATCGCGCCAAGCCCTACCACCACCACAAAATCGCCCACGCGCACGTTGGCATCGCGCACGCCGCTCATGGCAAACTGCGCCGGGTCGTAACAGACGGCGTTTTTCCACGAGCTACCTTGCGGCATTTTGCGCAGTTTGTAGTTATTCACCGCGTTAATGATGACCGTTTCGGAAAGCGGGCCGTAGCCGCATACGCTGTCGCCCACCGCGTAGTCGGTAACCTCGCTGCCGCACTCGATAATGTCGCCAACCACCATGTTGCCAAGCTGGAACTTGCCAAACTCAATGCCGCGCGGCGCATCTGCCGGACGGGGGGTGAACATCTGCCATTCGCCATTAAAGTCTTCATTAATAAACGGGCTGGCGGCGCGGAAATCGACCACTTCCGTCCCGTGTTTCGGCGCGCCGAACCGCACGCGGATCTTCACTTCATTGGCTGAAATCGCCCTGTCTTCATACTCCACCAACGCGGCAACGCGCGGTGCTGTGGCTACTAACTTTTTCATGTAAAACTCCTTGTCAAGAAACTGGCCGCTTTAGCCCTTCACGCCACCGGCGGTCAAACCACTCTTAATAAAACGTTCCGAAAGTGCATACATAATCACCACCGGCAATGCGGTCACCAGCGAGGCCGCCATCATTCGGCCCCAGATGTAATCAGGGGTACTGAACAGCGCGTTCAGGCCTACCGGTAAAGTGAAATTGCTGGCGCTGGAGAGGAAAATCGAGGCAAACAGATAGTCGTTCCACGCCACCATAAAGCAGTAGACGAACACGGATATCAGGCCCGACATCGCCAGGGGCACTGTGATACGGAAGATGATTTGCAGACGGTTGAGGCCATCCATCATCGCCGCTTCTTCGATTTCATCAGGGATGGTGTCGAAGTAGCTTTTCAGCATAAACACGGCGGTGGGCAGGGTTTGCGTCACCATGGTGATGATCAGCGCCATCTCGGTGTCGTAAATGCCAAGCGCAGTGATGATTTTGAACAGCGGCACCACCAGCAAAATGCCGGAGAACATGTACACCGTGTAAAAGCTGGCGTTGATGGTCATTCGCCCTTTAAAGCGCAGGCGGGAAAGCGCGTAAGCCCCGAGAATGCCGAGAAATACTGCTATCACGGATGAAACTACCGACACCACCAGGCTGTTACGGAAATAATCGACAAACGGGAAAATCACCGGGTTAAAAATGTCGACGTAATGCTCCAGCGTCCACTGCTGTGGCAGCAGCGTAGGATGCAGCGAGATCGCCTCTTTCGCGCTTTTGAACGAGGTCATCAGCATCACAAAAAAGGGAAACAGCGTGATGATGAGAAACAGCGCCAGCCCGCAGTAAAAACCGATGCGACTGAGTGTGCGTTTATTTGTTGCCATTGAGGTTCACCCGTTTTCTGGTCAGCAGAATGACAGCGAAAATAATGATGAAGAGCACCACCGAGATCGCCGCCGCTTTCCCTAAGTCATTAAAGGCAAAGGCGGTTTTGTAGAGATAGACGCCGAGAATATCGACCTTGGTCGTCAGCAAATAAACGTCCGCGAACATGTAGAACATCCAGATGGTACGCAGAGTCACCACCGTCGCCAGGACCGGCATAATCGCGGGCAGCGTGACGATGCGAAACCGTTGCCAGGCATTCGCGCCGTCCATCTCTGCCGCTTCGTACAACGATTTATCAATGGTCTGCAAAATCGCCAGAAACGAGATAAAGGCATACGGGAAGTAGCGCCAGATGGCGAACAGCACCACCAGCACAAAACTACTGCCCGGGTTATCGAACCACAGCGGCGCCTGCTCATAGAGATGCAGAAGATCGACGCCGAGGTAGTTCACAATGCCGTAGCCGTTGTTGAACATGTATTTCCAGGCGAACACCAGTGAAATGGATGGCGTTACGTAGGAGAGGATCACCAACGAACGCGCGGTCTTGCGCAGGCGAAACTCGCGGTTGAAAAACATCGCCACTGCCAGCCCGAGCACGGTGCTGCCCGCCACCACCAGCGCGGTATACCAGACCGTCATCCACAGCGAGTGCCAGAAGCCGGGATCGGAGAGAATACGCACATAGTTGCTCACCCCAACAAACGTTGACTCGATGTTGGGATTAAGCGGCAGACGTAAAAAACTGATTTCGATATTCGACACCATCGGCCACGCCACCAGACCGCCCAGCAGTAATAAGCTGGGCGCGAGAAGCAACAGCGCAAAGGGCATATCGGAACGACCTGAAAAAAGCCTGTTCATTGCGGATTCCTGTTCTGGGATTAGTGCTGTTCGATCAGTTCATCCAGCTTTTTCTGGCTCGCTTGCAGCGTGGTTGAGAGATCGGCTTTCCCCACGGTGACGTTATGCACCATTGAACTCACCACACCAGAGCCCGTGACATCGCCCATGCGGGTAAAGTTTTTGTCCCCTACCGCACCAAAGACCTGAATGTTTGGCAGTTCGCTAATCAACTGATTCGGCAAGTCTCCCAGCGCCTTAATCACGTCGTTATCTTTCCAGGTGGCAGTAGTCACAACCGCTTTGTTCACCGGCAGCGCCGCGCCTGGCGACATCATCACCCAGTCGGCAATGTTGTCTGCCTGCTCCATAAAGGTGACAAATTTTTCTGCCGCTTCCGTCTCTTCGCTTTTTTGCCCGGCGGTAATGGTCAGCGAGGTCAACATGCCGTAGACCGCCGAGTTTTTCTCGGTTGGCACCACGAAACCGACATTTTTCGGGTCACCTTCTTTAATCACAGCCGGAAGGATATAGGTGGAGTAAATCGCCATCGGCGCAGTGCCGTTCATAAAGGCGTCTTTCACTTCCATAATGTCGTTAGAGCCCGGCATGGTGTTGGCAGCAAGGTCGCGGTAATAGGTCAGCGCCTGCATCATCTCCGGCGTATCAAGGGTGATTTTGCCTTCGGCGTTAAAAACGTTGGCCTGATTGGATAACGCAAACTGAGAGAACGATTGTTCCGTCAGTACGCTTTCTGCCGTCGGCAGTGCAATACCGTATTTTTTATTCGCCGGATCGTTCAGTTTCTGTGCGACATCCAGCAACTGTTGCCAGTTTTTCGGCTCATCCAGCCCGGCTTTTGCCAGCACATCTTTGCGATACCAGATACCGCCAATCCATGCGCTGACAGGAACACCGGTCCAGGCGCTACCATCTTCGGTGCGCACAATCCGCAGAACGCCGTCATAAAACGCGCCTTCACCGACATTACTGATGACCGTAGCAACCGCTTTGCGATCGATAAGCTGTTCTTTGTCCATCACTTTCGCGTAGTCATGGCTGGTTTCGATCACTTCCGGCAGCGAGCCGCTACGGGAAAGGGTGATGACTTTGGTGTTATAGGCATCTTCTTCCACCGGCACTTGTTTAACAGTGATGCCTGGGTTTTCTTTTTCAAAACGCGCAATTAACTGACTTATAACCGCCTGGCGTTCCTGTTCCACCGAAGAATGCATAAACTCGATGGAGACATTCGTTTTATTTTCTTCTTTACAACCTGAAATCAGGGCGCAGGAAACCAGTGCTGATAACAGCACGATTTTAGATTTAATCATGAGATGTTCCTTTTTATTTAATCCACATAACCTGCCAGGGGCGCAGCGTTATTTCATTACCCACTATATCAACTTCACTAATCAGATCCCGACCGTGCAGGTCAGTAATATTTATATGCTGAATATTTTCACTGACATTAAACAATCCTGTCAGACAATTACCATCCGCGTTGCTTCTTTGAATACGCATTACGGATGAATTAACCGTATCGATGGTAAAATCATTATCTGGATGAAACTCGTTATGACTGCGACGAATTTTAATTAGTCGCGACAATTCATGATATACCGCGTGCCTTAACGTCGCTTTATTGTTCAGTTCGGTCGTGATCTCTTCGCTGGTGTATTTTTTACGGTTAATCGCACGGTTATATCCCAGTTTTTCGACACCTGCGTAATCATTACGCGAGCCCAGAATACTTTGAATATATATCGCTGGCACACCGGGGAAAATTAACAAAATCGCATGGGCAAGGATAAACCTGGCGCAACGTTCTTCATCGCTACTCTCGCGGCGGCTTAACGCATCCATATAAGTGACATTCATTTCATACGGACTGCGCGTACCATCGGGATTATTTTTCCAGTTTACTAATGCCCCTTCCTGCTGTAACGCCTCGACTAGCGCTAATATCTCGCTTTCAGGCAACAAGCCTCGCAGTGGGTTAAGCCCAATACCATCATGAGACGCGAGGAAGTTAAACCAGGTGGTTTTACTGGAAGGCAACGTCAGACTTTGCGCCCACTGGCACAGCGCCTCGACGTTCTGTTTTTGCACCGCATGTAACACCAGCGGCGGCAGTGAGAACTGGTACACCATATGCGCTTCGTCATCACCGTTTCCAAAGTAAGCAATGTTGTCTTTGTGAGGAACATTGGTCTCGGTAGTGATCACAGTACCTGGTGCTACGTCATCAATAATCGACCGTAACAGCTTGATAATCAGATGTGTTTTTTCCAGATGGATGCAGCTTGTTCCCGGCTCTTTCCACATAAAGCCAACGGCATCCAGACGGACATACTCTGCGCCTTTTTCCAGGTAACACAACAGCACATCTACCATCGCCAGTAATACATCTGGGCTGCGATAATTGAGGTCAATTTGATCGTCGCTAAATGTCGTCCATAAATGGCGCGTTGAATTATCGTTCATTTGAAACGACGTTAATAACGGTAACGCACGCGGGCGAGTGACGGCGCTGAGATCGGTTTGCGGGTCAACGGCAATAAAAAAATCTTCAAAACCTGGCTGCTGTTGTAAATAGTTTTTAAACCATTCACTTTTAGCCGACATGTGGTTGCAGACTAAATCAAACATCAAATGGCTGCATTCACCGAGCTGCTGAATATCCTGCCACTCCCCTGCTTCACTGGCGACCTGATGATAATCAATTACCGAAAATCCATCATCAGATGTCCATGGGTAAAATGGCAACAAATGGACATGTGAAAAAATGCTTTGCAGCCAGTGATGGTAAAACTGATTAAATGTGGGTAGTGGTTTTAAATCATTACTGTGAAATTGATCGGCATAGGTAATTAACACGACATCACTTTCATCCCAGTGTTTTTTACGTCGCTGTGTAATTAATCTTTTCGCACTCTCAAGACGCGTTACAAGTTTCTGTAAATGAGTCGCGGTAAATGTTCCACCGTAGATTTCGTCCAGGTAATCCGTAATTTTCTGTTTCATGTTGCCTTTCCGTGGTAGCGGTCCCATGAAGCGAGAGACTACTCCGCAGAAAATAAACTGTCAATTGAGCACAAGGGTTTTAGTCACGCAGGAAATCATTTTTTACCAGGGAAAAAGCGTATTTGTGAGCTGACGCAAATAATCTATGGGGATGTAAATAAGGTGTGACAGAAAAAGTAAACGGCGCATAAGCGCCGCTTAGGGTGGATTCTTTTAACCTTTGACCTTCGGCATTGCGATGTCTTTCAGGCCGCCAGCGTACTCAACGTGGGTATATCCCATCTCGCTAAGGATCTCTTTTGCCTGCCCTGACTGGCGTCCGGCATTGCAATACACTTTCACGGTGTCGTTTTTATCCGGAACGGCGGTGGCAATGCGCTCTTTCACTTCCTTCAGGGGAATATTGATGGCTCCCTGAACGTGCTCTTGCTGATACTGCTCTGGAACACGAACATCGATCCAGTGTTCAGCGGCGAAAACGGGCAGTGAAAACACCAGTGTCAGAGCAAGTAAGCCTTTTTTAAACATGTAAGCGTCCTTCTATGGATGAAAATTGCCATCCATAATACGCCTTAGCTTTAACAATTTTTGCGAAACTCCCCTCACCTTTTATAACGCTGCGCCAGCTTATTGGCAGCCCGACTTAATAGCGGTTCCAGCGCCACAGCCAGCAACATTTTCAGCGGTCGGCGAGCAACTGATTTTATCGCCCAACCAGCCACACCCGCCGGGCCATAGCGCAGTGCGGTAAGAAGTACCAGCTTGCCTGCTAATTTGAAACCAGGCTTCACCTTTTGCCCGGCCTGTTGCCAGCGAGTATTCATAACTTTCCTCACAGTTGACGGAAACGGCTACGTAACGTGAAAGTATCGGAAGTGACATAACGTTCCATCTCGCGTAAACGCGTTTCACTGGCCGCCAGTTCACGATCGACTTCATCTAACAATTCGCTGCTGGAAGGCAGTTGTTCACCAAACGCCATGTTGTCAGGCATTGGATCAAGCGCAAATGACAAAATGATGTAAGCAACCAGGGTAAACAGCGCCAGACCGAAGAAAATCGACAGCACCACCAGGATACGCGCCAGTTTTACCGGTACATCAAAATAGTTGGCAATCCCGGCGCAGACGCCGCGTACCATGCCCCGCTGTGGAATACGCCATAATTTTTTATTGAGATTAATGCCCGCCATTAGCGATCCCTCCAGTTCGGATGTTCTGCATCAAGAATGGATTCCAGCGCCTGAATACGTTCGCGCATCCGTTTTGCTTCATCAGCCAGTTGCGCTAATCGCTGCTGCTCACTTTGCGACAATTCACCGCGACCGGAACGATTGCTGTAATGCAGCCATAACCAGATCGGTAAAACAAACAGCACAAAAATGGTTAACGGAATAGCCAGAAATAGCGCGCTCATAAGTACTCCTTAGACGATGAGCGGCGGCGCGTTCAGACGCCGCCAGGATGTTATTATTGATTGTCTTGCTTCATTTTGGCTTTTAATTGTGCCAGTTGCTCGCTGATTGCATCATCGGCTTTCAGTTCGGCAAACTGATCGTCCAGCGATTTTTGTTTACCGAAGCTGTGGCTTTCTGCTTCCGCTTCCATCTGGTCAATTCGACGTTCGAAAGATTCGAAACGAGCCATTGCTTCATCCAGTTTGCCACTGTCCAGCTGACGACGCACATCGCGCGACGAGTTTGCCGCCTGATGGCGTAACATCAATGCCTGCTGGCGAGCGCGTGTTTCACTCAATTTGTTTTCCAGCTCGCCGATCTCTTTCTTCATACGCACCAGCGTATCGTCCACCAGCGTCACTTCATGTTCCAGGCTCTTAATCAGATCGGTCAGTTTCTGTTTTTCAATTAACGCCGCACGCGCCAGATCTTCTCTCTCTTTCAGCAGCGCCAGTTCGGCTTTTTCCTGCCATTCAACTTCACGCGCCGACGCTTGTTCAATACGGCGAGTCAGCTGTTTCTTTTCTGCCAGCGCACGCGCCGAAGTAGAACGTACTTCAACCAGTGTATCTTCCATCTCCTGGATCATCAGACGCACCAGTTTCTGTGGATCTTCCGCTTTCTCTAACAGAGCGTTGATGTTGGCATTCACGATGTCGGCAAAGCGAGAAAAAATACCCATAATGTTGTCCTCTTGATTTCTGCGTTCAGGATTGTCCTGCTGAACTATTAATACAATTTGCGTGCCAATTTTTTATCTTTTTGATTTATAAAGATCTGATTGAAGAATCAACAGCAACATGCCAGGATGAGTTAGCGAATTACACTAACAAGTGGCGAATTTCATCATGGCAGAATACAAAGATAATTTACTCGGTGAGGCGAACAGCTTTCTCGAAGTGCTGGAACAGGTTTCGCATCTCGCACCGCTGGACAAACCGGTGCTCATCATCGGCGAGCGCGGCACAGGTAAAGAGCTGATTGCCAGCCGTCTGCATTATCTCTCCTCCCGTTGGCAGGGGCCGTTTATTTCCCTTAACTGCGCGGCGTTAAATGAAAATCTGCTGGATTCCGAACTGTTTGGTCACGAAGCGGGCGCGTTTACCGGTGCGCAAAAACGTCATCCAGGGAGATTTGAACGTGCCGACGGCGGTACGCTATTTCTTGATGAACTCGCTACGGCACCGATGATGGTACAGGAGAAATTATTGCGCGTGATTGAGTACGGTGAACTGGAGCGCGTTGGCGGCAGCCAGCCATTGCAGGTGAATGTGCGGTTGGTATGCGCGACGAATGCCGATCTCCCGGCGATGGTCAATGAAGGGACTTTTCGCGCTGACCTGCTCGACCGGCTGGCTTTCGATGTAGTGCAACTGCCGCCCCTGCGCGAGCGCGAAAGCGACATTATGCTGATGGCAGAACACTTTGCCATTCAGATGTGTCGGGAAATCAAGCTGCCTCTGTTCCCGGGTTTTACCGAGCGCGCCAGAGAAACATTGCTGAATTATCGCTGGCCGGGAAATATTCGTGAATTGAAAAACGTGGTGGAACGTTCGGTGTATCGCCACGGCACCAGCGATTATCCGCTTGATGACATCATTATTGATCCCTTTAAACGGCGTCCACCTGAAGAACCCATCGCCGTTCCAGAAAACACTTCACTTCCGACGCTGCCACTGGATTTACGTGAGTTTCAGATGCAGCAGGAAAAAGAGTTGCTGCTACTCAGTTTGCAACAAGGGAAATATAACCAGAAGCGCGCGGCTGAATTACTGGGGTTAACCTATCATCAGTTCCGCGCGTTGTTGAAAAAGCACCAGATTTAGCGAAGTTGGGCAATACAACTTGCCGGATGCGGCGTGAACGCCTTATCCGGCATACATAATCAATACGTCGTTTGCAGGCCTGATAAACGCAGCGCATCAGACATTATTGCGTTGGGCTATTAATCGCTCAGCGCATCCTGCAATATTTTCATTGCCGCATCGAATTGCGCATCCGGGATGGTCAGCGGGTACAGGAAACGAATCACGTTGCCGTATGCGCCACAGGTCAGCAGGAGCAGCCCCTGCGCCAGCGCGCGTTGCTGGATTTTCTGTGCAATCGCCGCTGACGGCTCGCCCGTTTGCGGATCGTTAAACTCTGCCGCAATCATCGACCCCAGACCGCGTACCGCCGCGATGGCCGGAACGCTTTCTTTGGCATCAATCAACGTATTTGTCAGACGCTGGCCCAGTTGATTAGCGCGTTCACAGAGTGATTCTTTGTCGATAATGTTGAGCACCGCGTGCGCGGCAGCCACCGCCAGCGGGTTCCCGGCGTAGGTACCACCAAGCCCGCCCGGCGCGGGCGCGTCCATGATATTCGCGTTACCGACCACGCCCGAAAGCGGCATCCCGCCCGCGAGGCTTTTCGCCATCGTCATTAAGTCCGGCTTATCGGCGTAGTGATCCATGGCAAACAGTTTACCGGTACGCGCAAAGCCGCTTTGCACTTCATCGGCAATCATCACAATACCGTGCTCGTCGCACAGGCGGCGAATGGCGGCAACCAGCTCTTTTGGCGCAACGTTGAAACCGCCTTCGCCCTGCACCGGTTCGAAAATAATCGCCGCCACCTGCTTCGCTTCAATGTCCGATTTAAACAAGCGTTCGATGGCATCGAGGGAGTCCTGCGTTGAAACGCCATGTAAATCTGATGGATAAGGTACGTGATACACCGAACCGGGGAACGGGCCGAAGCCGATTTTGTACGGCGCGACCTTTCCGGTCAGCGCCATGGTCATATATGTACGACCGTGGAAGCCGCCGCTAAACGCAATCACGCCAGGGCGTCCGGTATGGGCGCGGGCGATTTTCACCGCGTTCTCCACCGCTTCCGCACCGGTGGTGAAGAACGCAGTTTTAGCCTGCCCGCTCACCGGGGCAAGGGCGTTGATTTTCTCCGCCAGGGTGACGTAGCTTTCGTACGGCACAATCTGATACGCCGTATGGGTAAACTGTTGCAATTGCTGCTCCACCGCCGCGACCAGATCAGGGTGGCGATGCCCGGTATTCAGCACCGCAATGCCTGCGGCGAAATCGATATATTCGTTGCCCTCTACATCCTTCAGCGTGGCGTTTTCTGCCGACTGGGCGAAGAAGTTACACATCACGCCAACCCCGCGTGGGGTAGCAGAAAGACGACGCTGATGGAATTCATTGTTGCTCATGTTTCACACCTTTTGACTCTTCACTGTTAATCGGAAATTAAACGCCCAGACGATCGCGCAGGCTGTAATAAGCCGCGCCCATCGCGGTAAATGGCACGCGCAGCGTGCGCCCGCCGGGGAACGGGTAATGCGGCAGATTGGCGAAGGCGTCGAAGCGTTCGGCGTCACCGCGCAGCAGTTCAGCAATCAAACGCCCGGCAAGATGGGTACAGGTGACGCCGTGGCCGCTGTAACCCTGCATGTAATAGATGTTGGTATCAAGGCGACCGAACTGCGGCATGCGCGACAAGGTCAGCAGGAAGTTGCCCGTCCAGCGGTAATCAATTTTCATGCCCTTCAGCTGCGGGAAGGTTTTCAGCAGTTTCGGCACAACAAGACGCTCAACGTCATCCGGGTCGCGCGCGCCGTAGACCACGCCGCCACCGTACAGCAGGCGGTTATCGGCAGTCAGGCGGTAGTAATCAAGAAGATAGTTACAGTCTTCCACACAGTAGTTTTTCGGGATCAGCGAACGGGCTAAATCTTCCGACAGCCGCTCGGTGGTGATCACCTGCGTGCCGCACGGCATGCTGCGTTTCGCCAGTTCCGGCTCTACTTTATCGCCCAGATACGCGTTGCCTGCGACAATCACATACTTCGCCGTCACCTGCCCTTGGGCAGTGCGCACAACGGCTGGCGTGGTGTGCTGGATCTGCGTCACGGCGGAAAGCTCATACACGCGCCCGCCGTTCAGGCGGATGGCATCGGCTTCACCAATGGCGAGGTTCAGCGGATGAATATGTCCACCGCTGTGATCCAGCAGCGCACCCGTGTAGCGATCGCTGGCGACTTCGCGACGAATGGCGTTGGCGTCCAGCAATTCAAGCTGTTTATTACCGTAGCGTTCCCAGTTCTCTTTCTGCTCTTCGAGTGTGGCGAGTTGTTTATCATTCATCGCCACAAACAGGCCGCCGGGGCGATAGTCGCAGTCAATCTGATAACGTTTGATACGTTCGCGGATGATCTCGCCACCCTCGAACATCATGCTGCCGAGCATACGGGCGGTATCCATGCCGTAGCTTTTTTCGATAACGTCGATGTCGCGGCTGTAGGAGTTCACAAGCTGCCCGCCGTTGCGTCCGCTTGCGCCGAAGCCGATGCGTGAGGCTTCAAGAACCACCACGTCAAAGCCCGCTTCCGCCAGATGCAGCGCGGAGGAAAGCCCGGTATAGCCGCCGCCGACCACGCAAACGTCGCAGGAAATCGACTCATTCAGCGTGTCGAATGGCGCGTATTTATTCGCACTGGCGGCGTAATAACTGCTGGTATGTTCGGTCATTTCAGGCCTCCAGGCTTATCCAGATGGTTTTCAGTTCGGTGAATTTTTCAAGGGCGTGCAGGGATTTGTCGCGACCGTTGCCGCTCTGCTTATAGCCGCCAAACGGCACGGTCATATCACCGTCGTTGTAGTTATTGACGAAGACGGAACCGGCTTTCAGGCGGCGACTCATGTGGTGCGCGCGGGAGAGGTCGCGTGTCCATACCGCCGCGCCAAGTCCGTACTGGCTGTCGTTGGCAAGCTGTAGCGCCTGCTCTTCTGATGTGAAACGCGTGACCACCAGCACCGGGCCGAAAATCTCTTCGCGGCTTAAGGACGCATTCGGGTCTACATCCACAAAGATGGTCGGGCCGATGGCCGCAGCCAGTTTGGCATTACGACCATCCAGCAGCAGTTGCCCTTTACCTTCGCCTTCGCGAATAAAGCTATGCACCGAGTCGGCGTGGGCGCAGTCGATTAAGGTGCCCATGGTGGTCGCGGGATCAAGTGGATGGCCCGGCTGCCAGTTTTGCGCCTGCTGTTTTAACAGGGCTAAGAACTCATCGGCGATGCTCTCTTCCAGCAACAAACGCGTTCCGGCGATGCACACCTGGCCCTGGTTGTAGAAGATACCTGCGGCTGTCGCGCTCGCGGCTTTTTGCAGATCCGGGCAGTCAGCGAAAACGATGTTGGCGCTTTTGCCGCCCGCTTCCAGCCAGACGCGTTTCATGTTGCTGTCGCCCGCATCTTTCAGCAGTTGTTTCCCGGTACGGGTTGATCCAGTAAAGGCGATAACGTCAATATCATCATGACGCGACAGCGCCTGGCCCGCTTCATGACCAAAACCGGTCACCACGTTCAGCACACCATCCGGCAGACCGGCCTCTTTCGCCAGCCCGGCGAGACGAATCGCGCTAAGCGGTGATTTTTCCGACGGCTTCAGGACGACGCTGTTCCCTGACGCCAGCGCCGGGCCAAGTTTCCAGCAGGTCAGCAGCAACGGGAAGTTCCACGGTACAATGGCGGCAATTACGCCGACCGGTTCACGCACGATCATCGCCAGGTCATGGCTACTGGTGGTCGCCACTTCGCCATACACTTTATCGATCGCTTCGGCGTACCATCGAATGGCGCGCGCCGCGCCGGGAATATCATCACGCAGGCTGTGACGAATCGGTTTGCCGGTGTCGAGCGTTTCCAGCAGCGCCAGCTCTTCGGCGTTGGCTTCCATTAAATCGGCGAGTTTATTCAGTACCGCTTTACGTTTTGCCGGAGAAGAGTGTGACCAGTCGCCGCGTTCAAATACGCCGCGTGCTGCGCTCACCGCACGGTCGATATCGACGCTCTTGCCGCGGGCAATTTTCGCCAGCGGTGCCTGGGTGGCCGGATCAACGGTTTCAAAAGTTTCATTTTCCGCCGCAGCAGTATATTCACCGTTAATAAATAAGCGGGTTTCAATGGCGAGACTTAACGCTTTATCCTGCCAGTAAGCCAGATGATGAAAATTCATTATGACTCCTGTTTCACGTGTATCAGATATATGCAGTTTGTGAACGTCAGGGCGCAGAGATCCCCGGGCCGTATGCCCGTTTATTTCTGGCGACATTCTTTATGGATTGCCGGGCGCATTGCGCTTACCCGGCTTACAGAACAAAAAGATTAAAACGTGGTGGGCGTATGGGCGCTGATAATTCGGCAAACACCTGCCGACGTATTACTGAAACTGTGCGGGATGCCGGTATTAATGGCATAACTTTGCCCCGCGACGAGGTGGTAATCCTGACCATTAATCGTCAGAACAATTTCACCTTCCAGTACAGTGCCTATTTCCTCACCCTGATGCTTAATTCTTTCCCCAGTGGTTGTGCCCGGCTGGTAAGTTTCAAAGATCATCGCCAGCGTGCGATTCGGGTTACCGTTATGAACCAGCTTCATTGACACACCCTGACTGCCCATCTCAATTAAGTCGTCCTGATTAATGACGACCTGTGGCTCATCAGGTTTTTCCGGCTCGGAAAAGAATTCCGAGAGTGACAGACCATACACCTTCAGCAGCTTTTGCAGCGTACTGATGGCAGGGCTGACTTTATCTTGTTCTATCGTACTGATAGCACTGTGAGTCAGCCCGGAGAGTTCGGCGGCACGACGTTGTGAAAGCCCCTGCTGCTGGCGGATTTCCGACAAGCGTTTTCCTGGCGCCAGTCCCTCATCACTCATATTTGCATTTCCTTAAACTGTAGTGGTCAGAGTCGCTATTTTTCAGCGATATGGTGCTGACAAGCGGTGATAAAGCCCTCGAACAATATACGCGAAAGCGCGTACTCGCTACTGTTCCATTCCGGGTGCCACTGTACGCCCAGCGCAAAAGGATGATTGATGACGCTAACCGCCTCAACTAAGCCATCCGGCGAGCGAGCTTCAACACGCAACCGTGGGCTAACGACCTTCGCCCCTTGTCCATGCAGAGAGTTTACCCAAAAGTTGCTACATTCAGGTAACAACGCAGACAGCAATCCCCCCTCTTCAACCTGAACTTCATGCGACGGTGCATATTGCTGTTCCACCGGCAGTTCGGGATCTTCCCGATGTTCTAGCAATTCAGGCTGTTCGCACAGCTTGCGATGCAACGAACCACCGGTTGCCACCACCAGTTCCTGTAAACCCCGGCAGATGGCGAAAATGGGGATGCGCCTTTCGAGTGCGGCATTAATTAACGCCATGCTCAGAAGATCACGCCCGGGATCGGCGTCAGGCTCATCGCCGTTTTCACCATATAGGTGCGGCTGCACATTGCTGGGACTACCAGGAAGATAAATACCATCGAGTTTCGGCAAAAGTTGTTCAAGTAATGACGGTTCCGCCAGCGCATGTGGCAGCGTAATTGGCAAGCCGCCTGCGTGGATGATGGCATTCAGGTACTTTTCTTGCAGAGTCTGGGTCGCATGACCCTTAAGCCTGTTCCTGCACATTACGACACCGATAACCGGATTGTTCATTATATTTTCCATGCTCAATCTCACAAAGTGGACTAAATTATCGCCATTACTGCGCTTTAAATGACCTTTATGTTCAATATTTTTTCAATCTAGCAGCGGGTTTTCATTTTTGCAAACCAAATTTAACATTTGACAAACATTTAGTTTGCATACAGATTCGAATGGTGGTCATTATATTTTACGCTTTGATAACGAGCGGAAAACAAACCAAAGGCGAAGAATCATGGAAACCAATATCGTTGAAGTAGAGAACTTTGTTCAGCAGTCAGAAGAGAGGCGGGGTAGCGCCTTTACGCAGGAAGTGAAACGCTACCTGGAGCGCTACCCGAATACGCAATATGTTGATGTTTTACTTACCGATTTGAATGGTTGTTTTCGTGGAAAACGTATTCCTGTTTCAAGTCTGAAGAAGCTGGAGAAAGGGTGTTATTTCCCGGCCTCGGTGTTTGCAATGGATATTCTGGGCAACGTCGTAGAAGAAGCGGGCCTGGGTCAGGAAATGGGCGAGCCGGATCGTACCTGTGTTCCTGTTCTCGGTTCCTTAACCCCTTCTGCTGCAGATCCTGAGTTTATCGGTCAGATGCTCCTGACCATGGTCGATGAAGATGGCGCTCCCTTTGACGTTGAGCCGCGGAACGTTCTCAACCGCCTGTGGCAGCAGCTACGCCAGCGCGGCTTGTTCCCGGTCGTAGCGGTAGAGCTGGAGTTCTATTTACTGGATCGCCAGCGCGACGCTGAAGGGTATCTGCAACCGCCCTGCGCGCCCGGCACCGATGACCGCAATACACAAAGTCAGGTTTACTCCGTTGATAACCTCAACCACTTCGCCGACGTGCTCAATGATATTGATGAGCTGGCGCAGTTACAGCTGATTCCGGCAGATGGCGCGGTCGCCGAGGCCTCGCCAGGTCAGTTTGAAATCAATCTTTACCATACCGATAACGTGCTGGAAGCTTGCGATGATGCGCTGGCACTAAAACGCCTGGTGCGTCTGATGGCAGAAAAGCATAAGATGCACGCCACTTTTATGGCGAAGCCGTATGAAGAGCACGCGGGCAGCGGGATGCATATCCATATCAGTATGCAAAATAATCGTGGCGAGAACGTGCTTTCTGACGCGGAAGGCGAAGATTCGCCGCTGCTGAAAAAGATGCTTGCCGGGATGATTGACCTGATGCCGTCATCAATGGCGTTGCTGGCACCAAACGTGAACTCGTATCGCCGCTTCCAGCCGGGGATGTATGTACCGACGCAGGCGTCGTGGGGCCATAACAACCGCACCGTCGCCCTGCGTATTCCCTGCGGCGATCGCCATAATCACCGCGTGGAATATCGCGTGGCGGGTGCCGATGCCAACCCGTATTTGGTGATGGCAGCGATTTTTGCCGGTATTTTGCACGGTCTTGATAACGAACTGCCATTACAGGAAGAAGTCGAAGGCAACGGGCTGGAACAGGAAGGCTTACCCTTCCCGATTCGCCAGAGCGATGCCCTGGGTGAGTTTATCGAGAATGATCACCTGCGCCGCTATTTAGGCGAACGCTTCTGCCATGTGTATCACGCCTGTAAAAATGATGAGCTGTTGCAGTTTGAGCGCCTCATCACAGAAACAGAAATTGAGTGGATGTTGAAAAACGCGTAATACCCCTTGCGGGGTTGTTTCAGCGGCCTGAGCGGAGCCAGGCCTGACATTTGCTGGTAATCCAGACATTTCCCGGATGTCGCGTTATGGAGCGCAGGCGGCAACGGGCTTCCGTTAACGATTAAGACTGTGACGAGGAAATGAGATGATGCCGATGATTAAATCCCCGCATGGCGAGGGAGGCTGCGTATGCGCCCCTCCTGCGACTGACTGGACTCCGCCCCCTTTGCTTCCCTTGCTAAACAGGTTTGATTTCAGGTCGACACGACCGCAAACCTTATTACGCAGGGGAGGCAGCAATTATGGCTATTAATTCACCACTGAATATTGCTGCGCAACCCGGCAAAACCCGTCTGCGAAAATCACTGAAATTGTGGCAGGTGGTGATGATGGGTCTGGCCTATCTCACGCCGATGACTGTGTTCGATACCTTTGGCATTGTTTCCGGCATTAGCGACGGTCACGTTCCGGCGTCCTATTTGCTGGCGCTGGCGGGTGTGCTGTTTACCGCGATCAGCTACGGCAAACTGGTTCGCCAGTTTCCGGAGGCCGGTTCGGCCTATACCTACGCGCAAAAGTCGATTAACCCGCACGTCGGATTTATGGTCGGCTGGTCATCGCTGCTGGATTATCTCTTTTTGCCGATGATCAACGTTTTGTTGGCGAAAATCTATCTCTCCGCCCTCTTCCCGGAAGTGCCGCCGTGGGTGTGGGTGGTAACCTTCGTCGCCATTTTAACCGCCGCGAATCTGAAGAGCGTCAACCTGGTGGCTAACTTCAATACCCTGTTTGTGCTGGTGCAGATTTCCATCATGTTGGTGTTTATCTTCCTGGTGGTTCAGGGGCTGCATAAAGGAGAAGGCGTTGGCACCGTCTGGTCGCTTCAGCCGTTTATCAGCGAGAACGCACATCTGATCCCGATTATTACCGGGGCGACGATTGTCTGTTTCTCGTTCCTCGGTTTCGATGCGGTGACCACGCTTTCGGAAGAGACGCCGGACGCCGCACGCGTGATCCCGAAAGCCATCTTCCTGACGGCGGTATACGGCGGCATTATCTTTATCGCGGCGTCGTTCTTTATGCAGCTGTTCTTCCCGGATATCAGCCGCTTTAAAGATCCGGACGCCGCACTGCCGGAAATCGCACTGTACGTTGGCGGCAAGTTGTTCCAGTCGATTTTCCTCTGCACGACGTTTGTGAACACGTTAGCGTCTGGCCTGGCGTCACATGCCAGCGTGTCGCGTCTGCTGTATGTGATGGGGCGCGACAATGTGTTTCCGGAACGCGTGTTTGGCTATGTGCACCCGAAATGGCGGACTCCGGCACTGAATGTCATTATGGTCGGGATTGTCGCGTTGTCAGCGCTGTTCTTTGATTTAGTCACCGCGACAGCATTGATTAACTTCGGTGCTCTGGTGGCGTTTACCTTCGTTAACCTGTCGGTGTTTAATCATTTCTGGCGGCGTAAAGGAATGAATAAAAGCTGGAAGGATCACTTCCACTATTTGCTGATGCCGCTGGTTGGCGCGCTGACGGTGGGTGTGCTGTGGGTTAACCTCGAGTCAACGTCACTGACACTCGGTCTGGTATGGGCTTCATTAGGCGGCGCATATTTGTGGTATCTGATCCGCCGCTATCGCAAAGTGCCGTTGTATGATGGTGACAGAACGCCGGTGAGCGAAACGTAATAGTCGGATGCGCGGCGCATTATCCTGCCTGAGGGTAATGCGCCGCGCCATTAACTATAAAAAGATGTATGACCCGGATCACGAGTGCTATCATCCGCCCTTATGCTTAGCGCATTAACCCCAGGGGCAAATAATGAACCACGATATCCCGCTAAAATATTTTGATATTGCCGATGAGTACGCGACCGAATGCGCAGAGCCTGTCGCAGACGCTGAACGCACACCGCTGGCCCACTACTTCCAGTTACTGCTCACCCGTTTGATGAACAATGAAGAGATCAGCGAAGAAGCCCAACATGAAATGGCTGCTGAAGCGGGGATTAATCCCGTACGCATTGATGAGATCGCAGAGTTTTTGAATCAATGGGGTAATGAGTAATTATTTCATTGCAGACGCTCGGTCAGTATCGTTGCCCGGATAAAGCGTTCACGCCGCATCCGGCTAAAAATGACACGCACTGCAGCGTGCTTTAATGGGTTTCTCACGATCGTACCGCTCTGCTCCTCGCTAAGTTGTTCTGTGAGTTATAGTTATAGAGAAATCACGGGTACGAATGTTGAACAGATGGCGACGTCACCTGTTCAACGACCAACCACACGGCCCTCATTACGACCCCTGAACACAAACGGTAATGGCAAATGTCATTAAATATTAGTAAGATAACCTCTTTACATAAAATCTCTTAATATTATGCGCCAGGTATTATCGTCTCTTTTGGTGATTGCTGGACTTGTGAGTGGTCAGGCAATCGCCGCGCCTGAATCCCCCCCGCATGCTGATATCCGCGACAGCGGTTTTGTCTATTGCGTCAGCGGGCAAGTCAACACCTTTAACCCATCCAAAGCGAGCAGTGGGTTAATTGTCGATACCCTTGCCGCCCAGTTTTATGATCGACTCCTGGATGTCGATCCCTATACCTATCGCCTGATGCCGGAACTTGCCGAAAGCTGGGAAGTGCTCGACAACGGCGCGACCTATCGCTTCCACCTGCGTCGCGATGTTCCGTTTCAAAAAACCGACTGGTTTACTCCCACTCGTAAAATGAATGCCGACGATGTGGTGTTTACCTTCCAGCGAATTTTTGACCGTAACAACCCGTGGCATAACGTCAACGGCAGCAACTTTCCCTACTTCGACAGCCTGCAATTTGCCGATAACGTTAAAAGCGTCCGCAAACTGGATAATCATACCGTTGAGTTCCGACTCGCCCAGCCAGATGCTTCTTTTTTGTGGCACCTGGCGACCCATTATGCATCGGTCATGTCGGCAGAATATGCCCAGAAGTTAGAGAAAGAAGATCGCCAGGAACAACTCGACCGTCAGCCGGTCGGCACTGGACCGTATCAGTTATCGGAATACCGCGCCGGGCAATTTATTCGCCTACAACGTCATGATGACTTCTGGCGCGGCAAACCGTTAATGCCGCAGGTGGTGGTGGATTTAGGCTCCGGCGGCACCGGACGTCTTTCGAAACTTCTGACAGGTGAATGCGACGTTCTGGCCTGGCCTGCTGCCAGTCAGCTATCCATTTTGCGTGACGACCCACGCTTGCGTTTAACGCTGCGCCCGGGGATGAATGTCGCCTATCTGGCATTTAACACTGCTAAACCGCCGCTAAATAATCCCGCTGTCCGCCATGCGCTGGCACTGGCGATCAATAACCAGCGTCTGATGCAATCCATCTATTATGGTACGGCTGAAACGGCAGCCTCTATTTTACCGCGCGCCTCGTGGGCCTATGACAACGAGGCTAAAATTACTGAATACAATCCGGCGAAATCGCGCGAACAGTTGAAGGCGTTGGGGCTGGAAAACTTAACGCTGAAACTGTGGGTGCCAACACGTTCGCAGGCGTGGAACCCCAGTCCACTGAAAACCGCCGAACTGATTCAGGCGGATATGGCGCAGGTTGGCGTAAAAGTGGTGATTGTGCCGGTAGAAGGTCGTTTTCAGGAGGCGCGGTTGATGGATATGAGCCATGATCTGACGTTATCCGGTTGGGCGACAGACAGTAACGATCCGGACAGTTTCTTTCGTCCGCTACTGAGCTGCGCAGCAATACATTCCCAGACCAACCTCGCCCACTGGTGCGATCCGAAATTCGACAGCGTGTTGCGTAAGGCGCTCTCCTCGCAGCAGCTAGCGGCGCGTATTGAAGCCTATGACGAAGCGCAAAGTATTCTGGCGCAGGAATTGCCCATTTTGCCGCTGGCGTCGTCATTGCGCTTGCAAGCCTACCGTTACGATATCAAAGGGCTGGTTCTTAGCCCGTTTGGTAACGCCTCCTTTGCTGGTGTGTATCGCGAGAAACAGGATGAGGTGAAAAAACCATGATTATCTTCACCTTACGCCGCATTTTGTTATTGATTGTCACCTTGTTCCTGCTGACCTTCGTTGGCTTCAGCTTGAGCTATTTCACCCCACATGCGCCGTTACAAGGCGCGTCACTGTGGAATGCCTGGGTGTTCTGGTTTAATGGTCTGATCCACTGGGATTTTGGTGTTTCCAGCATTAACGGTCAACCGATTGCCGAACAGTTAAAAGAGGTCTTCCCGGCGACGATGGAACTGTGCATCCTCGCCTTCGGTTTTGCGCTGATTGTTGGCATCCCTGTAGGGATGATTGCCGGGATTACGCGCCATAAGTGGCAGGATAACTTGATCAACGCCATCGCCTTACTGGGCTTTTCCATCCCGGTGTTCTGGCTGGCGCTTCTGTTGACGCTATTTTGTTCACTCACGCTAGGTTGGTTGCCCGTTTCAGGGCGTTTCGATCTGCTCTACGAAGTGAAACCGATTACCGGTTTTGCGTTGATTGATGCCTGGCTTTCGGACTCACCGTGGCGGGATGAAATGGTCATGAGCGCAATCCGCCATATGATATTGCCCGTGATCACCCTGTCGGTTGCGCCAACAACTGAAGTGATCCGACTGATGCGTATCAGCACAATCGAAGTGTATGACCAGAACTATGTTAAAGCGGCGGCGACCCGCGGTTTGTCGCGCTTTACTATTTTGCGTCGCCATGTTCTGCATAACGCGTTACCTCCGGTTATTCCTCGCCTGGGCTTACAGTTTTCTACCATGCTGACGCTGGCGATGATCACCGAAATGGTCTTTAGCTGGCCGGGTTTAGGGCGCTGGTTAATTAACGCCATCCGCCAGCAAGATTACGCGGCCATTTCCGCCGGAGTGATGGTGTGTGGCTCACTGGTCATTATTGTTAACGTGATTTCTGATATTTTGGGTGCCATGGCTAACCCTCTGAAACATAAGGAATGGTATGCCTTACGATAGCGTATACAGCGAAAAGCGCCCGCCGGGCACGCTGCGTACCGCCTGGCGCAAATTTTATAGTGATGCCTCTGCGATGGTCGGTCTGTACGGCTGCGCGGGACTGGCTGTACTGTGTATTTTTGGCGGCTGGTTTGCGCCTTACGGCATCGATCAGCAATTTCTCGGCTATCAATTATTGCCGCCTTCATGGTCACGCTATGGCGAAGTTTCTTTCTTCCTGGGGACTGACGACCTCGGACGCGATGTTTTAAGTCGTTTACTGAGTGGAGCTGCACCAACCGTGGGGGGGGCATTTGTGGTGACGCTTGCAGCGACAATCTGTGGCCTGGTACTTGGCACCTTTGCCGGGTCGACGCACGGTCTACGCTCAGCGGTGCTTAACCATATTCTGGATACCTTACTGGCGATCCCTTCCCTGCTGCTGGCAATTATCGTTGTAGCGTTTGCCGGACCGAGTTTGTCGCACGCCATGTTTGCCGTCTGGCTGGCGCTGCTGCCTCGTATGGTACGTTCGATTTACAGCATGGTGCATGACGAACTGGAAAAAGAGTACGTTATCGCCGCCCGTCTGGATGGCGCATCAACGCTGAATATTCTCTGGTTTGCTGTGATGCCAAACATCACCGCCGGGCTGGTCACCGAGATCACCCGCGCACTGTCGATGGCAATTCTCGATATCGCCGCGCTGGGCTTTCTCGATCTCGGCGCACAACTCCCCTCGCCTGAATGGGGAGCGATGCTCGGTGATGCGCTGGAACTGATTTATGTCGCCCCGTGGACTGTCATGCTGCCAGGTGCGGCAATTATGATTAGCGTGCTGTTGGTTAACCTCCTTGGCGACGGTGTTCGTCGTGCAATTATTGCGGGGGTGGAATAATGCCATTACTCGATATTCGTAACCTGACCATTGAATTTAAAACCGGTGATGAGTGGGTTAAAGCCGTCGACCGCGTAAGTATGACCTTAACCGAAGGTGAAATCCGCGGTCTTGTTGGCGAATCCGGTTCCGGCAAAAGTTTGATTGCAAAAGCAATTTGTGGGGTGAATAAAGATAACTGGCGTGTTACTGCTGACCGTATGCGTTTTGATGATATCGATTTGCTGCGTCTCTCCGCACGCGAACGGCGCAAGCTGGTTGGTCACAACGTGTCGATGATTTTCCAGGAACCGCAGTCGTGTCTTGACCCTTCAGAACGTGTGGGTCGCCAGTTGATGCAAAACATCCCAGCCTGGACGTATAAAGGCCGTTGGTGGCAGCGTTTTGGCTGGCGCAAACGCCGTGCCATTGAACTACTGCACCGTGTGGGGATTAAAGATCACAAAGATGCGATGCGCAGTTTTCCCTATGAGTTGACCGAAGGTGAATGTCAGAAAGTGATGATAGCCATTGCACTGGCGAATCAACCGCGTCTGCTGATTGCTGACGAACCGACAAACTCAATGGAGCCAACAACCCAGGCGCAAATCTTTCGCCTGCTGACGCGTCTCAACCAAAACAGCAATACCACTATTTTGCTTATCAGCCATGACTTACAAATGCTTAGCCAATGGGCGGATAAAATTAACGTGCTTTACTGCGGTCAAACGGTGGAAACCGCGCCGAGTAAGGAGTTGGTGACAATGCCACATCATCCCTATACCCAGGCGCTGATCCGCGCGATACCAGACTTCGGCAGCGCGATGCCGCATAAAAGTCGCCTCAATACGCTGCCCGGCGCTATCCCACTGCTGGAACAGTTACCGATTGGGTGTCGTCTGGGGCCGCGTTGCCCGTATGCACAACGAGAATGCATTGTGACGCCACGTTTGACGGGGGCGAAAAATCATCTCTATGCCTGTCACTTCCCGCTGAACATGGAGAAAGAGTGAGATGATCGAAACGCTGCTTGAAGTGCGTAATTTAAGTAAAACGTTCCGTTATCGGACCGGCTGGTTTCGTCGTCAGACCGTAGAAGCGGTAAAACCTTTGAGCTTTACGCTACGTGAAGGCCAGACACTGGCGATCATTGGCGAGAATGGTTCTGGTAAATCCACGCTGGCAAAAATGCTGGCGGGAATGATAGAACCTACCAGCGGCGAGTTATTGATTGACGATCATCCGCTGCATTTTGGCGATTATTCCTTCCGCAGTCAGCGTATTCGCATGATTTTTCAGGATCCTTCGACCTCGTTGAATCCCCGTCAACGTATCTCGCAAATTCTGGATTTTCCACTGCGTCTGAACACCGATCTGGAACCTGAACAGCGTCGCAAACAGATTATTGAAACGATGCGGATGGTTGGGCTGCTACCGGATCACGTCAGTTACTATCCGCATATGTTAGCACCCGGGCAAAAACAGCGTCTGGGTCTGGCGCGCGCGCTGATATTGCGCCCAAAAGTCATTATTGCCGATGAAGCCCTCGCCTCACTGGATATGTCGATGCGTTCGCAGTTGATTAATCTGATGCTGGAGTTACAGGAAAAACAGGGCATTTCGTATATTTATGTTACCCAGCATATTGGGATGATGAAGCACATTAGCGACCAGGTACTGGTGATGCATCAGGGCGAGGTTGTCGAGCGAGGTAGTACTGCGGATGTGCTCGCCTCTCCGCTGCACGACCTCACTAAACGACTGATTGCCGGTCATTTTGGCGAGGCATTGACGGCGGATGCGTGGCGTAAGGACCGTTAGTGTTTTGCACCTCATCCTGACAGGGCCCCCCTCAGGATGAGGTGTTCATTACTTTTGATTGTCGATTCTGGTGAGAGCAACCAGCAATGCCAGCGTATAACACACCGTAATTGCCAGACTCATTTTTAACAGTGTTTCTCCGCCAATTCCCGACAATGGCGCGGCTATACCGCCGAAGACAAACATGCTCATCCCCATCAACGCAGACGCCGTTCCAGATTCCTGCGTCCCTACTGCACTCATAGCCTCTGCCCCGCCAACAGTGCCGATGCCGCTACAAAATGCGATGGTGAAAAATAATGCCACCAGTGCCGGAATGGGCAATTGTACCCATGCGCATAAGACCGTGAGCAATGCACACAAAATTGCCGCTATCAGGCCACCTCGCAACAATGTCATCGCGTTAATCCGTCGCGCCAGGCGCGAGAAGATCCATGAAGCAATGATAAGTCCGATGCCGTTAAGGCCAAACACCAGGCTAAATTGCATTGGACTAAAGCCAAATTCCTTCTGCAACACGAACGACGAAGAGCCGATATACGCAAACAAACCGGCCAGCATAAAACTTTGAATCAGGCAAAAGCGCATAAAAAGGCGGTTCTGCACCACGCTTCGTCCGGTTAATAGCAATGATGAGCCCCTTTTATTTTCTGGCAAGGTCTCATTAATAAATAACAGGCAGCCCAGCAACAGTACGGTGCTAATTTCAGCCATTACCCAGAATAAAGTGCGCCAGTCAAAAGTGCTAACAATGTACCCGCCCAGCACTGGCGACAACACCGGTGCCAGGCCATTCACAGTCATTAACAGCGCAAAAAACTGGGTCAACGTTACTCCCTGATATTTGTCACGAGCAATAGAACGAGAGAGCACCGAACCACCCGCCCCCGCGATCCCTTGAATAAAACGCCAGACCACCAGCCAGTAAATATTGTTCGTTGTCGCGCACAAAATGGAAGAAACAATAAACAATAGCAACGACAAGATTAACGGACGTTTACGCCCTATTTTGTCGCTCAGAGGGCCAAATAACAGTTGTCCGACGCCAAGACCGATCAGTGATGCAGTCAGGGTTAATTGCGTTATGGTCGTGGTTGCCGCCAGTTGCTCAGACATCTCCGGCAAAGCCGGCAAATAAAGATCGGTACACATCGGGCCGATACCGGCTAAAAGACCAAGAATCAATGCCCATGAAAGAGAGACTCTAGCCATATTATTCCTTACTTGAGTGATGACATGCCGCCGCCCAGCGACTGCCAGAGCGTGATTCGGTTTGTAAAATCAGTCAGTTGCAGTGCCAGCAGCTCCTGCTGTGCGCTCCACAAGCTGCGCTGCGCCGTCAACACGGTCAGGTAATCACCAACACCCGCCTGATAGCGACGCAAGCCAACATCGACCGTTTGTTGCTCAGCTTTAACATACTGGCGCTGTGCATCCAGTTGCTCTTCAAGCGTGGTCCGCCGCGCCAGTGCGTTAGCGACATCTTTAAATGCGCTCTGAACGGTTTTTTCATAGGTGGCAATGAGCCCACGCTTTTGTGCTTCTGCGTAACGAAGCTGCGCCAGATTACTCCCGCCAGTGAACAGCGGTAATGTGACCGATGGCGCAAATGACCAGATCTGCATTCCGTGGCTGAACAACGACGACAATGCGTCACTGCCCACACCGGCACTGGCAGTCAGCGAAATCGTCGGGAAAAAGTTAGCCCGCGCCGCGCCAATATCTGCATTGGCGCTCTTCAAATTATGTTCCGCTTCCTGGATATCCGGGCGACGCAGCAGAACATCAGATGATACTCCCGCAGGAACCAGACTTATCATTTGTTCCGGCAGGCTTTCCAGTGTTCCCGGTAGCAGATTTTCCGCAAGCGTTGTACCTGCCAGTAAGTTCAGCGCATTTTTATCCTGCATCACTTGTGTCTGATAGCTGGCAACGCTGGCGCGCGCTTGCTGATAAACACTCATCGCCTCACTGACATCTGTCGCTGCCGCCGTGCCAACCTGTTGCTGGCGCTGGATAATTTTCAATGAGTTTTCTGCACTGGCCATCGTTTCTTTTGCCAGGGCCAGGTTGCTGTTATCAGCCGCCAGTGTCAGCCAGGCGGTGCTGATTTCAGCAATCAGCGTTAAACGAGTGTTCTGGGCTGTAAATTCACTGGCAAGCCAGGTTTCCCGCGCCGCCCGAGATAAACTCTGATTACGACCAAACAGATCTAACGTATAACTGGACACCGTGCCGTCAGCCTCGGCAGTTGTTCCCGTACCATTCGCCAGCGAACGACTGCGAGTCGAACTTAAGGCCGCATTCACCGTCGGAAATAACGACGCATTAGTTTGCCCATAGAGCGCCCGTGCTGAGTCAATATCAGCAATCGCTTTTTGCACATCGCGGTTACTGTTCAGTGCAATGGTTACTACCTGCTGCAATCGGGGATCGTGGATCACCTGCTGCCAGTCATGGCTGATTGCCTTCCCCTGGCCCTGTGCTCCCGGCAAGGTCGCCGGGATTGGGGATTCAGGCGTACTGTAGTGAGGATCGAGCGAGACACATCCCGCACTCAACAACACCAGAAAAATAAGAGAACGACGCAACATAACTTACTCCTGACGGCGCGGTTTACCGGCAAACAAACGTTTCACCAGTACAAAAAACAGAGGAACGAAGAAAATGGCCAGTAATGTAGCGGTCAGCGTGCCGCCAATAATGCCCGTACCAATGGCGATGCGGCTGTTCGCCCCTGCGCCGGTTGCTATCGCCAGCGGCATTACCCCCGCAATAAACGCCAGCGAGGTCATGATGATTGGGCGTAAACGAGTCTGCGCCGCGCGTAATGCCGCACGACTCAAGGAATAGCCCTCTGCAACCGCCGCTTCAGCAAATTCCACAATCAGAATGGCGTTTTTCGACGACAAGCCGATAGTAGTTAATAGCGCTACCTGGAAGTAAACGTCGTTGTTTAAATCACGCATCCAGGCCGCCAGCGCCGCGCCAAGAAGCCCCAGAGGGATCACCAGAATGACCGAGAACGGGACTGACCAGCTTTCGTACAGTGCTGCAAGGCAGAGGAAAACCACCAGAATAGAAACTGCATACAGACTTAATGCCTGACCGCTGGCCAGTTTCTCCTGCAATGACAAACCACTCCAGGCCCATGTTGTTCCCGCAGGAAGACTGTTTGCCAGTTCCTCCATTTTTGTCATTGCATCGCCGGAACTAAAGCCAGTCGCGTTTTCGCCCTGAATTTCATAGGCTGCCGAGCCGTTGTAGCGCACCAGTCTTTCCGGTCCATACAGCCAGCGGGTGGTCGCAAAAGCAGAGAATGGTGTCATGGCGTTATCGCTACCGCGCACAAACCATTTACCTAAGTCTGACGGCGCGGAACGAAATTCGCTGTCGCCCTGAATGTAGACTTTTTTCACACGACCACGGTCAATAAAGTCATTCACATAAGTACCGCCCCACGCACTGGACAGGGTGTCGGTGACATCATTCAAACTCAACCCTAATGACACCGCTTTATTGCTATCAATATCTACCTGCAATTGCGGCATTTGTGGCAAATCATTGGCGCGTACAGAATGTAACTCCGGACTTTGATTCGCTTTTTCTATCAACTGATTACGCATTTGCAGCAGTGTTTCACGATCGGTTCCACCGTTAGCTAACAATTCAAACGTAAAACCATTGCTTTGGCCCAGCCCATCAACGGCTGGCGGCGTCATCGCAAATACCGTGGCATCACGAATTGTGCCCAGCTCTTTGGTAGCCCGTAGGGCGATAGCCTGGGCGGTGTTTTCTGCCCCTTTACGTTGAGACCAGTTTTTCAACGAAACAAACGCCATCCCGGTGTTCTGTCCGCTGCCGCTAAAACTGAAACCATCAACGGTAAAGATGACATCGGTATTTGCTTTCTCGTTAATCAGGAACCAGTCAACAATCTGGCGATTCACTTCTGCTGTACGGGCAGCGGTCGCCCCGGCCGGCAGCGTGTACTGCACCATGATTTCGCCCTGGTCTTCAGTGGGTAAGAAACTGCCCGGCAGTTTCCACATCATCAGGGCCATTCCACCACCCAGCACGACATAAAGCCCCATCGTTCGGGCTGCACGGCGCAGGACATAAATTACGCCTCGCTGATATTTATCTTCAGTACGGCGGTAAAAGCGGTTAAATGCGCCGAAAAAGCCTTTTTTATGTGGCGGAACATGCTGGAGGACGGAACCGCACAGGGCGGGAGTCAAGGTCAATGCCACCACCACGGAAAGCAGCATTGCGGAGATGATGGTGATGGAGAACTGACGATAAATTACGCCCGTAGATCCCCCAAAGAAGGCCATCGGCAGGAATACGGCTGACAACACCAGCGCAATGGCAACCAGTGCGCCAGAAATCTCGCCCATTGATTTTTCCGTGGCTTCACGCGCGGGCAACCCTTCGTCACGCATAATGCGTTCGACGTTCTCCACCACCACAATGGCATCGTCCACCAGCAAGCCGATCGCCAGCACCATTGCAAACAACGTCAGGGTATTAATCGAATAGCCAAACAACGCAAGAACGCCGAATGTGCCCAGCAAAACGACGGGGACAGCTAACGCCGGAATCAGTGTGGCACGCAGGTTTTGCAGGAATAAATACATCACGCAAACCACCAATACGATGGCTTCAAACAGCGTCTGAATTACGTCCTCTACGGAGATTTTAATAAATTCAGTGCTGTCTTTCGGGTATGCGATGTCGTATCCCTGCGGCATGTTCCGCTGGAATTCGGCAATCTTATCCTTGACCAGCGTCGCCGTATTCAGCGCATTCGCACCGGGCGAAAGCATTACAGCAACCCCGGCAGACGGGTGACCGTTAAGTTTGCCGATAGCGGTATAATCTTCACTGCCCATCTCAACGCGAGCCACATCTTTTATACGAACAACTGCGCCGTCTGACTGGCTTTTCACGATAATATTTTTGAACTGATCCACCGTCTGCAAGCGAGACTGCGCACGTACCGTTGCGGTCAGTTGCTGAGTATCCGGTGAAGGCAATGCCCCTATTTTCCCGGCAGTAACCTGCACGTTTTGCGCTTCAATAGCACTTTGCACGTCTGAAGGCATCAGCGAGTAAGACGCCAGTTTGGCCGGGTCGAGCCAGATGCGCATAGCGTATTCCGCGCCAAAGACTTGCAGACTCCCCACACCTTCAACACGCGCCAGGGGGGCCTGAACGTTACTGACCAGCCAGTCGGCGATATCCGAACTGGAGGCTTTGTCAGTGGTGTCATACACGGCAGCAATCAGCAAAAAGTTGCTTTGTGATTTCTCCACCGTAACACCTGTTTGCTGCACTTCGCTGGGTAGGCGCGACTCCGCCTGCTGAATTTTATTCTGCACCTGAACCTGTGCAGTATCTGGATCGGTACCTTGTTCAAAGGTCACATTAATACTGACCGAACCATCAGAGCTACTGGTTGAGCTGAAATAGAGTAAATTATCAAGCCCAGTGAGTTGTTGCTCGATAACCTGAGTCACGCTGTTCTCCAGCGTTTCGGCAGAAGCACCAGTATAAGTGGCTGAAATTTTAATGGTCGGCGGTGCAACGTCAGGATATTGCGCGACGGGTAATGTGCGAATAGCCAGAATCCCCGCCAACATAATCAAAATGGCGATAACCCAGGCAAAGACCGGGCGGCGAACAAAAAAGCGCGAAAACATCAGGCATTGCCTCCATTAGCCTGAACTTCAACAGCCTTGACGGTCTGCCCTGAAGTGACTTTGGCAGAACCTTCAACAATCAGTCGGTCGCCGTTGTGCAGGCCGTTCAGCACCAGCCATTTATCACCATACGTTTCTCCCGTTTCGAGCGTTCGCTGCTCTACTTTATTGTCTTTATTCACCACCAGCGCAGTTGCATTGCCTTTAGCATCGCGCGTGACGCCCTGTTGAGGCGCGAGAATAGCGTTTTCCATCACGCCTTCATCGACACGAGCGCGAACAAACATTCCCGGTAATAACTGCTGTTGTGGATTGGGGAAAATTGCCCGTAATGTCACCGAACCGGTAGACTCATCCACCGCGACTTCGGTGAGTTCCAGACGCCCTTTTTCGCTGTAGGTTGTGCCATCTTCCAGAATAAGTGAGACGCTCATGGTGTCACTGTTGGTCGCCAGTGACTGTTTACGCAGACGTAATAAATCGACACTGGAGCGAGTGAGGTCGACATACATTGTATCCAGACCACGAATAGTCGTTAACGCTGTATCTTGCGACGCGGTCACCAGTGCGCCAGGGGTTACCGACGAAATGCCAATACGCCCCGAAATCGGCGCAGTGACCGTGGTCCAGTCAAGATTAATGCGCGCAGTTTCCAGTGCGGCTTTTTTCGCCTCTACACTGGCTTTATCTTGTGCACAGGTAGACTGAGCATCATCAGCATCCTGTTGTGAAACACCGTTCTCTTTCACCAGTCGGGCATAACGCTGCGCTTTCTGGCAATCGGCTTTTACCAGTGCCTGTGCTTGTTGTAATGCTGCCCGAGCTTCATTCCATGCAGCCTGATAAATGTCCGCATCAATCTGGTAGAGCGGCTGTCCAGCCTTGACCAGATCACCTTCCTTAAATAAGCGTTTCTGGATAATTCCCCCAACCTGCGGACGTACTTCGGCACTGAGCGCAGCACTGGTGCGTCCGGTTAATTCACTGACTACCGAGACCGGTTGAGATTTGACTGTAACAACGCCGACTTCTGTTTCTGACGGGGATGAATTGTTACTTTGCGTATTATCACAACCAGATAAGAGCAGCATTGCCACTACAGATGTTGCTATATACTTCATTATTTTCTCCAGGGTGAGAAATACCCTCCTCATTAAAATTAATGAGGATATGTCAGGGATATTCAGTTATAACGAACCCGCATCGCAAAATGAATTTCGCAATGAAATAAGGGGGATTAATATCCCCCGCTATTGGTTAATTCTGTTCTTATTTATTTATCAACATACTAACAATATCCTGATATATTTCCTGCAGATGTTGTGGATCGCTTTTTTGCGGTGTTAAACGACGATAAACTGTACCTTCCATCATGGTAGCAAACACTTCAACGCAGCAACGAATGTGCTCGTCGCTAAGATGGGGATGCATTCTTTTCATATGTGCACAACCGTTAGCGAACATTCTGGCGTCAGCTTCTTCAAGCATTGCCATAACCCGCGGGTTGCGTGTGGCTTCTGCAGCCACTTCCAGCATCAGCGCGTCGTCGTCCTCATTTAAGGATTTACGCAAGGCAAGGACTTCCGGGAAGTGATCGGTACGCGCGTCAATGTCCATTTGGGCAATACGAAAGTCGATGATACGGCGAACCATCTCTTCAATAATGGCGTCTTTGTTGGCGAAGTAACGATATATCTGACCTACGCTAAGCTGAGCTTCACTGGCAATTTGCGACATACTGGCGGCATGAAATCCGCAGCGACGAAAACACCGACGGGCGGCGTTAATGATTTCATCCTGACGCTGTTTGTGGCGTATCTCCAGCTTGCTGGTCATTTCTGTCTCCTGGCCTATCACTTAGTGAGAATGATCATTCTCATTTTTGCTAATTATACGTTTCTCCAAAGTAATGGAAAGTATTTTTATTTATTCATGATGCATATTCTGATAATGAAGAGATTGTGGAGATTCTGTGAAGATAGTTGACAATATTAAGTTGGAGTCAATTCATCAGAAAGACAGCGACTTATTGTCGCCAGTTCTGTTTTCATCATCAAACTTATCGGAGCTAATACGAATAGTTTCAAAGTCAGATTCTATAAGATATTTCCCCAACCTCCCCCTTGCAGGCGTCAGGAGTAGATAACGCAAAATGCTCTGTACCGCAGCTTCTCTCCGCTACAGAAAGCGCAACTATAGCCACCCACAGCCAGGTTGATTATAATAACCGTTTATCTGTTCGTACTGTTTACTAAAACGACGAATCGCCTGATTTTCAGGCACAACAAGCATCAACAATAAGGATTAAAGCTATGGGTTTTCTTTCCGGTAAGCGCATTCTGGTAACCGGTGTTGCCAGCAAACTGTCCATCGCCTACGGTATCGCTCAGGCGATGCACCGCGAAGGAGCTGAACTGGCATTCACCTACCAGAACGACAAACTGAAAGGCCGCGTAGAAGAATTTGCCGCTCAATTGGGTTCTGACATCGTTCTGCAGTGCGATGTTGCAGAAGATGCCAGCATCGACACCATGTTCGCTGAACTGGGTAAAGTTTGGCCGAAATTTGACGGCTTTGTACATTCCATTGGTTTTGCACCGGGCGATCAGCTGGATGGTGACTATGTTAACGCCGTTACTCGTGAAGGCTTCAAAATTGCCCACGACATCAGCTCCTACAGCTTCGTTGCAATGGCAAAAGCTTGCCGCTCCATGCTGAATCCGGGTTCTGCCCTGCTGACCCTTTCCTACCTTGGCGCTGAGCGCGCTATCCCGAACTACAACGTTATGGGTCTGGCAAAAGCGTCTCTGGAAGCGAACGTGCGCTATATGGCGAACGCGATGGGTCCGGAAGGTGTGCGTGTTAACGCCATCTCTGCTGGTCCGATCCGTACTCTGGCGGCTTCCGGTATCAAAGACTTCCGCAAAATGCTGGCTCATTGCGAAGCCGTTACCCCGATTCGCCGTACCGTTACTATTGAAGATGTGGGTAACTCTGCGGCATTCCTGTGCTCCGATCTCTCTGCCGGTATCTCCGGTGAAGTGGTCCACGTTGACGGCGGTTTCAGCATCGCTGCAATGAACGAACTCGAACTGAAATAATCGTTCTGTTGGTCAAGATGGGCGGCGTTCTGCCGCCCGTTATCTCTGTTATACCTTTCTGATATTTGTTATCGCCGATCCGTCTTTCTCCCCTTTCCGCCTTGCGTCAGGATAACGATTTCCTTTACGACCAAGGAGCGCCCATGGAACAACGCCACATCACCGGCAAAAGCCACTGGTATCATGAAACGCAATCCAGTACTGCGGAGAATGACGTTCTGCCTCTGGTCCCGGAAGCCGCAAAGGTTCGCGATCCCTTTCTGCTCGACGTGATCCTTGATGAAGAAACGCTGGCCCCCTTCCTTTCATGGATGGTCCCGGCGCGCATTCTTGCAGCGGAGTTGTTCCCTGACCAGCTTACTGTGACCCGTTCACAGACCTTCACCGCTTATGAACGCTTGTCGACGGCTCTGACGGTTGCTCAGGTTTGCGGCGTCCAGCGGTTATGTAACTACTATTCGGCGCGACTTACGCCGCTCCCCGGGCCTGATTCCTCCAGGGAAAGTAATCATCGGTTGGCACAAATCACGCAATATGCCCGCCAACTGGCCAGCTCGCCTTCTATTATCGACAACCGATCGCGCCAACATCTGAATGACGTCGGTCTTACTGCCTGGGACTGTGTGATAATCAACCAAATAATTGGTTTTATTGGCTTTCAGGCGCGGACAATTGCGACATTTCAGGCTTATCTCGGGCATTCGGTACGCTGGTTACCCGGTCTGGAGATACAAAACTACGCCGACGCGTCACTGTTTGCTGATGAATCAATACGCTGGCGAAGCAGCTATGAGGTGGAAAAACTACCTGAAGAGCACACAAAAAGTTCTAATGCAGAACTTTGCCAACTGACCGAAACACTCTCTCTCCACCCTATTTCACTTTCCCTTCTCGAAAAGTTGTTAAACAGCACACGGGTCAATACACAGCCGGATAATAAGCTTGCGGCGTTGTTATGCGCGCGTATTAATGGCAGTCCTGCTTGTTTTGCTGCCTGTATGAATTCATCAAATGAATATAAAAAAATCAGCCCCCTTCTGCGCAAGGGCGAAAATGAAATTAACCAATGGGCTGACCGTCATTCTGTTGAGCGCGCTACCGTTCAGGCGATACAATGGCTGACCCGAGCACCCGATCGCTTTAGCGCAGCCCAATTCAGTCCATTACTCGAACACGAAAAATCATCAACGCAGATTATTAATCTGCTGGTATGGAGCGGGATGTGTGGCTGGATAAATCGCTTAAAAATCGCATTGGGTGAGACATATTAACCTTGCTGCGTCAGACAGATTCGCGTAAAACTGTCAGCCGCTCTAATGGCCACCAAAATAGACAATTATGTTTCAGGACAACCCGCTGCTAGCGCAGCTTAAACAGCAACTGCATTCCCAGACGCCACGCGCTGAAGGGGTGGTAAAAGCCACAGAAAAAGGCTTTGGCTTCCTGGAAGTCGACGCGCAAAAAAGTTATTTCATTCCGCCGCCGCAGATGAAAAAAGTCATGCATGGCGACCGAATTATCGCGGTGATCCACAGTGAAAAAGAACGTGAATCCGCAGAGCCAGAAGAACTGGTTGAACCGTTTCTGACTCGTTTCGTGGGTAAAGTTCAGGGCAAAAATGACCGTCTGGCCATCGTTCCTGATCATCCACTGTTAAAAGACGCCATTCCTTGCCGCGCAGCCCGTGGTCTGAACCACGAGTTTAAAGAAGGCGACTGGGCGGTTGCCGAAATGCGCCGTCATCCGCTGAAAGGCGATCGTTCTTTCTATGCTGAACTGACACAATACATCACTTTTGGTGACGACCACTTTGTACCGTGGTGGGTTACCCTGGCGCGCCATAACCTGGAAAAAGAAGCACCAGACGGCGTCGCTACAGAAATGCTTGATGAAGGTCTGGTTCGTGAAGATCTGACTGCACTGGATTTTGTCACCATCGACAGTGCCAGCACGGAAGATATGGATGATGCCCTTTTCGCTAAGGCGTTGCCGGATGACAAACTGCAGCTGATTGTGGCGATTGCCGATCCAACCGCGTGGATCGCAGAAGGCAGCAAGCTGGACAAAGCCGCGAAAATTCGCGCATTCACCAACTATCTGCCTGGCTTCAACATCCCTATGCTGCCTCGCGAGCTTTCTGACGATCTCTGCTCACTGCGCGCCAATGAAGTCCGCCCGGTACTGGCATGCCGCATGACGCTCTCCGCTGATGGCACCATTGAAGATAATATCGAATTCTTTGCCGCCACCATCGAATCCAAAGCGAAGCTGGTGTATGACCAGGTCTCTGACTGGCTGGAAAATACCGGTGACTGGCAGCCTGAAAGTGAAGCAATTGCCGAACAAGTCCGTTTGTTAGCGCAAATTTGCCAACGCCGTGGCGAGTGGCGTAATAACCACGCACTGGTATTTAAAGATCGCCCGGATTACCGCTTTATTCTCGGTGAAAAAGGTGAAGTGCTGGATATCGTCGCCGAGCCTCGTCGCATTGCCAATCGTATCGTCGAAGAAGCGATGATTGCCGCTAACATTTGTGCGGCCCGCGTACTGCGCGATAAGCTCGGTTTTGGCATCTATAACGTGCATATGGGCTTTGATCCGGCGAATGCCGACGCGCTGGCGGCGTTGCTGAAAACCCACGGTCTGCATGTCGATGCCGAAGAAGTGCTCACGCTGGACGGTTTCTGCAAACTGCGTCGTGAACTGGATGCGCAACCAACTGGTTTCCTCGACAGCCGCATTCGTCGCTTCCAGTCATTTGCTGAAATTAGCACTGAACCCGGTCCTCACTTTGGCCTCGGTCTGGAAGCATACGCCACCTGGACTTCGCCAATCCGTAAATATGGCGACATGATCAACCACCGTCTGCTGAAAGCGGTTATCAAAGGCGAAACTGCGACGCGTCCGCAGGATGAAATCACTGTCCAAATGGCCGAGCGTCGCCGTCTCAACCGAATGGCAGAACGTGATGTTGGCGACTGGTTATACGCACGCTTCCTGAAAGACAAAGCCGGGACCGACACCCGTTTCGCGGCGGAAATTGTCGATATCAGCCGTGGCGGCATGCGTGTGCGTTTGGTTGATAACGGCGCTATCGCCTTTATTCCAGCACCTTTCTTACACGCTGTGCGCGATGAACTGGTTTGCAGCCAGGAAAACGGCACTGTACAAATTAAAGGTGAAACGGCTTACAAAGTGACCGACGTTATTGACGTCACCATTGCCGAAGTCCGCATGGAAACCCGCAGCATTATTGCACGCCCGGTCGCGTAATCTCCTTTCACGGCCCATTCCTCATGAATGGGCCGTTTATTTCCCCGCTCCACCTTCGCCATATCCCGGCAGATTTTTAACTGACTTTCGTTTGAAAACTGGCGTTTTTCCAAAACTGGATTACAAATAAATAGATAAAAAAAACAATGCGTTTAGCCGCCGTTAATTTCATGTAAGTCATGTTGTTCCTTTTATTTAACCGCGGACTCCGCTGTTAACCGGAGGATATGCATCATGAAAACCGTTAGGGAGTCCACAACGTTGTACAACTTTCTCGGATCGCACAATCCATACTGGCGGTTGACGGAAAGCAGCGATGTTTTGCGCTTTTCTACCACCGAAACCACAGAACCTGAACGTACGTTGCAGTTATCTGCCGAACAGGCTGCTCGCATCAGGGAAATGACGGTCATCACTTCCAGCCTGATGATGAGTCTGACCGTCGATGAAAGCGATCTTTCTGTGCATCTGGTAGGACGAAAAATCAATAAACGGGAATGGGCTGGCAACGCGTCGGCATGGCATGACACACCGGCGGTTGCTCGTGATTTATCACACGGGCTTTCCTTTGCTGAGCAGGTAGTTTCTGAAGCACATTCCGCAATAGTGATTCTCGACAGTCGGGGGAATATCCAACGCTTCAATCGGTTATGTGAAGATTACACAGGGTTGAAAGAACACGACGTCATTGGGCAAAGCGTGTTTAAACTGTTTATGAGCCGTCGTGAAGCTGCGGCATCCAGGCGCAATAACCGTGTATTTTTTCGAAGCGGCAATGCATATGAAGTCGAACTGTGGATACCAACACGTAAAGGCCAGCGGCTGTTTCTGTTTCGCAATAAATTTGTCCACAGCGGCAGTGGCAAGAACGAGATTTTTTTAATCTGTTCCGGCACCGACATTACCGAAGAGCGCCGCGCTCAGGAGCGACTGCGTATTCTGGCAAATACCGACAGTATCACCGGACTGCCGAATCGTAACGCAATGCAAGAGTTAATCGATCACGCCATTAATCAGGCAGATAACAATAAAGTTGGGGTTGTGTATCTTGATTTGGATAATTTTAAAAAGGTCAACGACGCTTATGGGCATTTGTTTGGTGACCAGCTATTACGCGAAGTGTCATTGGCCATTTTAAGCTGTCTCGAACATGATCAGGTGTTGGCGCGTCCAGGTGGCGATGAGTTTCTGGTACTGGCATCCAATACCTCACAAAGCGCGCTGGAAGCAATGGCATCACGAATTTTGACCCGCTTACGACTCCCCTTCCGCATTGGTTTAATTGAAGTTTATACCAGCTGTTCAGTGGGTATTTCACTCTCTCCCGAACATGGTTCGGACAGCGCGGCTATTATTCGTCACGCCGACACAGCAATGTACACAGCGAAGGAAGGCGGACGAGGACAATTTTGCGTTTTTACCCCAGAAATGAATCAGCGGGTATTTGAATATCTCTGGCTGGATACCAACTTGCGTAAAGCACTGGAAAACGATCAGTTGGTTATTCACTATCAACCGAAAATCACCTGGCGTGGCGAAGTACGCAGTCTGGAAGCTTTAGTACGTTGGCAGTCACCTGAACGTGGGTTGATTCCACCGTTGGACTTTATTTCCTACGCCGAAGAGTCAGGGCTAATTGTGCCTTTAGGCCGTTGGGTGATTCTCGATGTCGTACGCCAGGTGGCGAAGTGGCGGGATAAAGGCATTAACCTGCGAGTGGCGGTAAACATTTCTGCACGTCAGCTCGCCGATCAAACCATTTTCACCGCCCTGAAACAGGTTCTCCAGGAACTCAATTTTGAATACTGCCCTATTGATGTTGAACTGACGGAGAGCTGCCTGATTGAGAATGATGAACTGGCACTGTCTGTTATTCAACAATTTAGCCAACTAGGTGCGCAAGTGCATCTGGACGATTTTGGTACCGGCTACTCTTCACTTTCGCAACTGGCGCGCTTTCCGATCGATGCGATTAAACTTGACCAGGTTTTTGTTCGAGATATTCACAAACAACCTGTATCGCAGTCGCTGGTCCGGGCGATCGTCGCTGTGGCCCAGGCATTGAATCTTCAGGTGATTGCTGAAGGAGTGGAGAGTAAAAAGGAAGATGCTTTTTTAACCAAGAACGGGATCAATGAGCGGCAAGGATTTTTGTTTGCCAAACCAATGCCCGCCGTCGCCTTCGAACGCTGGTATAAACGCTATCTGAAGCGCTCATAAGTAGATGAATATATATACTTAGCGATGTATTCCGTCATTATATATCGTATTCCCGGATGATAATTAGCCGTTGCCGTTAAACACTTCTCTTTTAGCGGCAATTTTTGCATTATTCATTTTCTCCCTTTTGCTATAAGGATGTCCTTGATGTCTGAATTTGATGCCCAGCGCGTTGCCGAACGTATTGATATTGTGTTAGATATCCTTGTGGCAGGCGATTACCACTCTGCGATCCATAATCTCGAGATACTTAAAGCAGAACTCTTGCGCCAGGTTGCTGAATCTACGCCAGACATCCCGAAGGCACCGTGGGAGATTTAACAATCGTGCCTTCAGGTTTTCCTATTTGAGGATGCCCGGCGCGTCAGTATTTTTTTATTAAGTATTATAACGTTATAAGAATTACAGCGATGAATTCCCGACAACAAACTATTCTACAGATGGTCATTGACCAGGGTCAGGTTAGCGTAACCGATCTGGCAAAAGCCACTGGAGTTTCTGAAGTTACCATTCGCCAGGATCTCAACACCCTCGAAAAACTGAGTTACCTCCGCCGTGCACATGGTTTTGCAGTTTCGCTTGATAGTGATGACGTCGAAACCCGTATGATGAACAACTATACGCTGAAGCGTGAACTCGCCGAGTTTGCCGCGTCACTGGTTCAACCGGGCGAAACCATCTTTATCGAAAATGGCAGCAGCAATGCCCTGCTCGCCCGGACTCTGGGCGAGCAGAAGAAAAATGTCACGATCATCACGGTCAGCAGCTACATCGCGCATTTGCTGAAAGACGCGCCTTGTGAAGTCATTTTGCTCGGTGGCGTGTACCAGAAAAAAAGCGAAAGTATGGTTGGTCCTTTGACACGCCAGTGCATCCAACAGGTGCATTTCAGCAAAGCATTTATTGGTATTGATGGCTGGCAACCTGAAACTGGGTTTACCGGTCGCGATATGATGCGTACCGATGTGGTCAATGCCGTGCTGGAAAAAGAGTGCGAAGCGATAGTCCTGACTGACAGCTCGAAATTTGGTGCTGTACATTCATACTCCATCGGCCCCGTTGAGCGATTCAATCGCGTGATTACCGATTCGAAAATACGCGCCAGCGATCTGATGCATCTTGAGCACAGTAAACTCACCGTTCACGTCGTTGACATTTAACCATTTCCCTTCTCTACGGATGATTTGCTGTTTTGCAAATCATCCGCTCTAAGATGATTCCTGGTTGATAATTAAGACTATTTACCTGTTATTAACACTCTCAAGATATAAAATTATTATCAGCGATATAACAGGAAGTCATTATCACCTGCGTGATATAACCCTGCGCGCGAGCAGATTTCACGGAATAATTTCACCAGGCTTATTCTTAGCTATTATAGTTATAGAGAGCTTACTTCCGTGAATCATAAATTCAGGAGAGAGTATTATGTTTGTAACGAGCAAAAAAATGACCGCGGCTGTTCTGGCAATTACCCTGGCAATGTCTCTGAGTGCCTGTTCTAACTGGTCTAAACGAGACCGTAACACCGCAATTGGCGCGGGCGCAGGTGCATTAGGCGGTGCAGTACTGACCGATGGCAGTACGCTGGGTACATTAGGTGGTGCAGCCGTCGGTGGTGTTATTGGTCACCAGGTCGGTAAATAATCGTAAATAAATGTCGATTATCGACTCGCAATTATAATACGCTTGATTCTGTTCAGTACGAAATAACTGAATAATACACACAGTAAAATATTCTAAAGCCACGGATATATCCGTGGCTTTTTATGTTAACCGCCGGCGAGTTTTACCTTCATCCCTTTCGCTTCAAGCAGTGATTTTAATAAATCGCGCTTATCACCCTGGATTTCAATAATTCCATCTTTAACTGCCCCGCCGCAGCCGCATTTTTTCTTCAGTTCCGCTGCCAGTTTTGTCAGTTCGGCATCATCGAGATCGACACCGGTAATCAAGCAAACGCCCTTACCTTTACGTCCACTGGTCTGACGCTGAATACGCACCACACCGTCGCCTTTAGGGCGTACAGGGGCCGCTTTTGGCTCATCAATACGTCCGGTTTCCGTTGAGTAGACCAGACGGCTGTTGGAATCACTCATCATGCACTCCGCTGTAAAGAGGCATTGATCGCTTTCAGCGTTTGCGCTGGATCTACCGATTGCGTTACCGGGCGACCAATCACCATATAATCAACACCAGCCGCCAACGCCTGTTCTGGCGTCATAATGCGGCGCTGGTCACCAGCTTCACTGCCCTGCGGACGAATGCCCGGCGTAACCAGTTTGAACTCCTGACCGAATACCTGTTTAAAGCGCACAGCTTCCTGAGCAGAACACACCACACCATCAAGGCCACATTTTTGCGTCAGTGCCGCCAGACGTTCTGCATAATCTGCAGGTGACAGCGTCACGCCAAGATCGGCCAGGTCGCTGGCTTCCATGCTGGTCAACACCGTCACAGCAATCAAAAGCGGTGCATCTTTGCCAAACGGGACGAGTGCCTCACGCGCTGCGGTCATCATACGCACCCCACCGGAGGCGTGAACATTCACCATCCACACGCCTAAGTCAGCTGCAGCAGCGACAGCGTGCGCTGCAGTGTTGGGAATATCGTGAAATTTCAGGTCGAGGAAGATATCAAAACCACGCTGTTGAAGTTCGCGTACAAATTGAGGTCCAAACAGCGTAAACATCTCTTTGCCGACTTTCAGACGACAATCGCGTGGGTCGATCTTGTCGACAAAGGCCAGCGCGGCATCACGATTATGATAATCAAGGGCAACAACCACAGGAGAATTCGTAACAGCGCGGGAAGAAGATGAAGCAGTTAACGTCATGACCAGACCTTCTTGATGATGGGCACCGGAAGTGGCGCGAAACAGGTAAACGGCGAGCATTCTACCCGTGGAAATAAAAAATTAACAGTTGCGATTTCCCCCCTGGCAGGCTTTTCTGCGCCCGAGTTACCGAAGCACAATGGAACATCAATAATTAGTATGTTGTAACTAAAGTCGGATTTTTTTAAAAATTACAGGCCATCAAGACCGCGAATCGGTTTAATGGTTGACCAGGCCCGACAAGATGGACAATGCCAGTAGAGGGTGTATGCGGTAAAACCACATTTCTGGCAGCGATAACGAGGCTTACTACGCACCTTCTCGCCAACCATGTCACGCAGCACCATCAGACTCTCTTTGGCACGCCCTTCTTCCGCTTCATTTAAGTGGTAATCCATTAGCTTATGGAACACACGCATGGTCGGATGACGCTGAAGCTGACGGGTAATATAGACCTGTGCGGCCTCACTACCGTCGCGCGCTTCGATGATGTCCGCAAGCATTAGTTCAGCATCGGCACCGGTGTTCTCTTCCACCGCGCGCTGCAGGAACTCTGCCCATTCGGCAGTTTTACCCAACTGCTGGTAGCAGGTTTGCAGCATTTCCAGCGTTTCGCTGACCAGTTCTCTGTCCTGGGATATCACGCGTTGCAAACTTTCGACGGCTTTGGCGTATTCTCCTTTCGCCATAAATACGCGTCCCATCATGATGGATACGCGGGCGCTGTTTTTATCTGCCGCCGCACCTTTTTTTAACAAGGCCATGGCACGATCGAGATCGTCGCTGGCCATATGCTGTAGGGCTAACTCGCAGTAGAAATGAGCAATTTCGACGCGCTGCTTATCTTTACCCAGCTTCACCAGGCGTTCGGCAACATCAATTGCTTTCTGCCACTCGCTGGTAGCCTGGTAGATTTGTAGCAACTGTTGCAGCGCGCCAATGCGGAAGTCAGTTTCATCGGTCAGTTGATTGAACATGTCTTCCGCGCGGTCGTATAACCCGGCGGCCATGTAATCACGCCCCAGTTGTTGAATCGCCAACAGACGCTGTTCATAGGTCAGCGAGGCGCTTTCCATTAGGGTCTGATGGATGCGAATAGCGCGATCAACTTCGCCACGCGAACGAAACAGGTTTCCGAGCGTAAGGTGGGCTTCAACGGTACCCGTATCCTCTTTAAGCATATCGAGAAACAGGTCTACCGCTTTATCCTGTTGATTACTAAGCAGAAAGTTAACCCCCGCTACGTAATCACGCGACAAGCGGTTGGCTTCATCTTGCTTGTTTTGTTGCGCACTTCTGCGGCCCATATACCAGCCATAGGCAGCGGCTACAGGCAAAAGCAGAAACAACAACTCCAGCATAGAAAGTTATTCCTTCGCCGCTGACGAATGCGGCGCTACAGCCACGTCAGTCGCGGGTGAAAGCTGGTTTTCCAGTCGCTTTATTTTACGTTCAGCGCGCGCCAGGGAAACACGAACTCGCAGCCAGAACAGGCCGCAAATCAGCCAACCGATAGCAAACCCCGCAGCAAACAATACCGCCAGCAATGTGGAAATACGGTACTCCCCTTGCGCTAACAGATAATTAAACGTCACCTGTTGATCGTTCTGCGCACCCAACGTGACCGAAATCACGAAGATCGCTAACACCAGTAAGAAAATGAGTAAATATTTCACATTACTTCCCGTTATGTGGTTAGAGCGAATAAATTATGGTCAACTTACCGCAATAGCCCTTTAAAGTACCATTTTCGCGCCGTCTGCGAAATGGCAACCACGCGCATTGTTGATGATTTAAGGGCTAAATTCGGAAAATCAACCAGCGTTAACTTTCTTGTTCTCGTTGCGCAATTTCGCGATTTTCTTCCGCAGGTGGTGTTAATGGCCCACAAATTCGTTGTGCAAGCCACGTTGCCACCGCCACCAGCGCCCACGAAATCAACGTAGCTACCACCAGATCGCGCGGCCAATGCATCCCGAGTAGCAGGCGGCTTCCCATGACTCCTGTTGCCCAGACCAGCAAGATAGCAATGGTTAACGTTCGCCGACGCGGCCACAGCAACCCAACGGCCAACAGCGCCCAACTGGCAGCAAACATCGTGTGACCGGAAGGAAAGGCAAACCCCGTCTCTTTCTGCCAGTGTGAACGCAAATATTGTGGGATATTATTCTCTTCAGCCAACTGTTCTTTCACTAAATTTCCGCGTTCTGCTCGCTTTAAAGTGTAGAACTCATCAACCGGAATATGATGTGTTTTTTCCAGCCAGATTACAAAAGGTCGTGGTTCCTGGACTTTGTCTTTGATCCAGGATTTAACGCCTTGTCCCACAAGGATTGCCGCCGCCAGAATGGCAAATAACATAATGGCAGCCTTAATGCGAAAACGCAGACACCAGAGAAACCAGCCGAATAAAATCAAATGTGTAATGACGCCCCAGGGCTGAGTGACAGTTTCAGTAACCCAAAAAGCCGCTTTTAGTAGCCAACTTTGTTCTCCAGGTTGCCAACGCCAGCCAGAAATCCATACGGCTACCGGCATAACAAGCAATAGTGCAGCTCCCACTGCGGTACGTCTGGCAATCGAACGCATGGCATCTCCTTTTTGATAAGTCCCACAATCATAACTGAAAATGCCAGTTCCGGGAAAAATTGACAGATTTGTGCCATTCCGTGAACGATCGACGCGTCGTGATTAGGTGAACCCCTTCTCGTTATGGCAAAATAAGCCAATACAGAACCAGCATTATCTGGAGAATTTCATGCAGCTTAAACGTGTGGCAGAAGCCAAACTGCCAACCCCATGGGGCGATTTCCTGATGGTGGGATTTGAAGAACTGGCAACCGGACACGATCATGTCGCGCTAGTCTATGGCGATATTTCCGGGCATACCCCGGTACTTGCGCGCGTCCATTCCGAATGTCTGACCGGTGACGCCCTGTTCAGCTTGCGCTGCGATTGTGGCTTCCAGCTCGAAGCGGCACTGACGCAAATTGCCGAAGAAGGCCGTGGTATTTTGCTGTATCACCGTCAGGAAGGTCGTAACATTGGTCTGCTGAATAAAATCCGCGCTTATGCACTGCAGGATCAAGGTTACGATACTGTAGAGGCTAACCACCAGTTAGGCTTCGCCGCTGATGAGCGCGACTTCACTCTTTGCGCTGATATGTTCAAACTCCTTGGCGTCAATGAAGTCCGCTTGTTAACCAACAACCCGAAAAAAGTCGAAATTCTGAGCGAAGCAGGGATTAATATTGTTGAACGCGTACCGTTGATTGTAGGTCGTAACCCCAATAACGAACATTATCTCGATACCAAAGCCGAGAAAATGGGTCATTTGCTGAACAAATAACCCTCTTGCATTGTGTAATTCATTTGCTTGCCGGAAGCAAAATAACCGGCAAGCAAATACTCGTTACTTCAACATATTACGAATGACATAATGCAAAATGCCGTCGTTCTGGTAGTAGGTCAACTCCGTCGCGGTGTCGATACGACAACGGCAGGGTACGACTTCCTGGCTACCATCCGCGCGCGTAAACGTCACCGGAACCGTCGCACCGGGTTGTAGACTTTGCAGATCGACAATATCAATCTTCTCTTCCCCGATTAGCCCTAACGTTTTACGCGTCACGCCTTGCGGAAATTCCAGCGGCAGGATGCCCATGCCAATTAAATTCGAGCGGTGAATTCGTTCAAACGATTCGGCAATCACAACACGAATGCCAAGCAGACGCGGACCTTTTGCCGCCCAGTCACGGCTGGAGCCTGAACCATACTCTTTCCCGGCAATCACCGCCAGCGGCGTTTGTTCCTGCTTATAGCGCATCGCGGCATCATAAATAGAGATGACCTCGCTGTCAGGTAAATGCCGCGTCATCCCCCCTTCAACGCCAGGCACCATTTCATTACGGATGCGAATATTGGCGAAGGTGCCGCGCATCATCACTTCATGGTTACCACGCCGCGAACCGTAGGAGTTAAAGTCTTTGCGCTCAACACCCCGACCTTGTAGATATCGCCCCGCCGGGCTATCGGGCTTAATACTGCCCGCCGGAGAAATGTGGTCAGTGGTAACCGAATCCCCCAGCATTGCGAGGATCCGCGCACCGTGAATATCTTCCACAGGTGCTGGTGTTGCCTGCATTTCATCAAAGAAAGGCGATAAGCGAATATAGGTTGAATCTTCCTGCCAACCGTAGGTATCGGATCGTGTGACGTTAATTTCCTTCCACTCTGCTGTGCCTTCAAAAACTTCTGCGTACTCTTTGCGGAACATTTCTGTGGAGACTTGTTCTACCGCACGGGCAATTTCTTGTGCCGATGGCCAGATATCTTTCAGATATACCGGATCGCCTTTACGATCGTGACCAATAGGCTCAGAAGCGAGGTTAATATTCATATTTCCCGCCAGCGCATAGGCAACCACCAGCGGCGGCGAGGCCAGCCAGTTAGTTTTAACCAGCGGATGGATACGGCCTTCAAAGTTACGGTTGCCGGACAGCACCGCACCGACGGTTAAATCGCCTTTTTTGATTGCCGTTTCGATAGGATCGGGCAATGGACCAGAGTTACCAATACAGGTGGTACAACCGTATCCCACAAGGTTAAATCCCAGTTCATCCAGATACGGTGTCAGTTTCGCTTTTGCCAGATAATCAGAAACGACTTTCGAGCCTGGTGCCAGCGACGCTTTGACCCACGGTTGCCGCTTGAGGCCCAGAGTTACAGCTTTTTTCGCCAGCAAACCTGCGGCCATCAGCACACTTGGGTTAGAGGTGTTGGTGCACGACGTTATCGCAGCAATGACCACCGCGCCATCAGGTAACTGATACTGATGTCCGTTCATAACATAATCGACCGGCTGGCGATCTTTATGCGTGGCATTTACTTCCAGTTCGTTACTGGCGGCAAATGCTTTTGGTACATCGGGCAGTGCAACGCGATCCTGTGGGCGTTTTGGCCCTGCCAGGCTCGCTTCAACGTCATTCATATCCAGTTCTAACGTACTGGTAAAAATCGGTTCATCGCCCGGGTTACGCCACATGCCCTGCGCTTTGGCATATTTTTCGACCAACTCGACCTGATCTTCGCTGCGCCCGCTTAAACGCATGTAATCGAGGGTGACAGCATCGATTGGGAAGAAACCACAGGTGGCACCATATTCTGGCGACATATTGGCAATGGTGGCGCGATCCGCCAGCGGTAGTGAATCCAGCCCATCACCATAAAATTCGACGAATTTCCCCACCACGCCATGTTTGCGCAGCATTTGGGTAACGGTGAGAACCAGGTCTGTGGCGGTAATACCTTCACGTAATTTTCCGGTGAGTTTAAAGCCCACTACGTCCGGGATAAGCATGGAAACCGGCTGGCCTAACATTGCGGCTTCGGCTTCGATCCCACCAACGCCCCACCCCAGCACGCCAAGGCCGTTGATCATGGTGGTGTGCGAGTCAGTACCAACGAGTGTATCCGGATAAGCAATCCATTCACCGTCCTGCAATTCGCTCCACACTGCTTTGCCGAGATATTCGAGGTTAACCTGATGGCAAATGCCTGTGCCTGGCGGCACGACGCTAAAACGACTGAACGCCTGCTTTCCCCATTTCAGGAACACATAACGTTCGTGGTTGCGCTCCATTTCCAGGCGCACGTTTTCTTCAAATGCCTCATCATCACCAAAACGATCGACGGTCACCGAGTGGTCAATGACCAGGTCGACCGGTGAGAGCGGGTTAACCTTTGCAGTATCGCCGCCGAGGCGTTTAACCGCTTCGCGCATTGCCGCCAGATCAACAACGGCAGGTACGCCGGTAAAGTCCTGCATCAGCACCCTTGCCGGGCGGTAGGCAATTTCACGGTCAGCATGGGCATTTTTCAGCCATCCCACCAGCGCGTAGATATCCTCTTCGGTAACCGAGTTACCATCCTGCCAGCGCAGCAGGTTTTCGAGCAAAACTTTGAGTGACTTAGGCAGACGGGTGATATCGCCCAGTGATTTGGCAGCAAGCGGCAGGCTGTAGTAGTGGTAAGTTTTATCTTTGGCCTGCAACGTGTCCTTACTGGCTTCTCGTAGGGTTGACGACATAGCTCCTCCTTAATGACAGGGTTGCGAAGCCCTGATTCTCTTCAGGGTGAATATTAAAGATAACACAAACATTGCGTAACGATTTGATAACAACCCAAATTGATAAAAGAGGAGAAACCTTGTGGCAAAGCAAATGAAAACCCCGCCGCAGCGGGGTCAGGGATCAGTGAGTAATGATCCAGAGGAGTTCGGCCCAGAAGAGCATCGACAGAGAAAATGCGCCCATCCAGGACCAATATTTCATATTTGTGTTGATCATAGGCTACACCCTTAACGGTTATTACTTTGTGTTGAGATAACTCAACCTGTTATTGCTGCGGTGTATTAAAAGCCCTTTAATTCATTAAAAATGGGTAATAAGAATGATGATAATTATTGTTTCGGCTGATCATCTACAGCAAACAGTTCTATAAAGGCTTGCTGCTGCGTTGTTAGTTGCCAGTCGTCTGGAATAACGACGGAACATTCCCGTTTCGTTACTGGTTCATTGTCACTATGCTGACATAATGGTGACGACTCCAGTTGCTCCTGACCGACCATAGTTATCCCCACACTTTCCAAATCAGCAGTGCGACAACCACCCAGAAAAGTGCAGAACCAAGAAATACCGCTAGCCAGGCTTTGCGTTTTAATTCAGGGTCCCGGCGGGGTTCCTGATTTCCAGAAGGCATTGCTAACCTCATATAATCGCCATCACTTATCAGCAAGACGTTGAACGATTGGTGTAATTAATCATGCGATGAGACAAATCCTAAAGAAACTTTAGTCAAAAATCCAGCGAATTTACGAATCGTCTCCAGTGAATAATTCAATCTTTTGACCTGAAATAGATATTTGAAAACTGGAGTTTGCGAGGCGGGTAATTAGACACTACTTTACAGGTAATTTACCCTATAAATATGAGGGATAAAAATATTGTGCACGGTATACAAATAAGCAACAAAAGAGAATATATTCCGGCACCTTCGCTACATAAAAGGTGCCGAAAATAACGCAAGAAATTATTTTTCCGGCAGTTTTATATCTTTAAACATGACCTCTATTTCTTCATTAGAGCGCAATGCGACAGCCGCATCAACGACATCACGCGTTAAATGCGGTGCAAAACGCTGAATGAAATCATACATATAACTGCGCAAAAAAGTACTACGGCGAAAACCAATTTTGGTTGTACTGTGGCTGAAGATATCGTGAGCATCAACGCGCACCAGGTCGGGATCGGCGACCGGATCCACCGCCATGCTGGCAATAACCCCTACCCCCAACCCTAACCGGACGTAAGTTTTAATGACGTCAGCATCCGTTGCCGTGAAGACGATACGCGGCGTTAACCCTGCGCGGTTAAAGGCAGTATCCAGTTCTGAGCGTCCGGTAAAGCCGAAGGTATATGTCACCAACGGATATTGCGCCAGTTCTTCAATGGTAATGGCTTTTTTGCCTGCCAGAGGATGATCCGGGGTTACCACAATAGCCCGGTTCCAGTGGTAGCACGGTAACATCACTAAATCTTCATACAGATGCAGCGCTTCTGTGGCGATAGCGAAATCGGCATTGCCTTTAGAGACAGCATCAGCAATTTGTGTCGGCGAGCCCTGGTGCATATGCAAAGAAACGCGAGGATAACGCTCAATAAAGCCTTTGATGACGTTTGGTAACGCATAGCGTGCCTGGGTATGCGTGGTGGCGATATACAGCGAGCCTTTATCCGGCCAGGTGTGCTCTCCGGCGACCGATTTTATGGCATCGACTTTCGACAGGACTTCACGAGCGATACGAATTATTTCTTGTCCTGCTGGCGTTACCTGCGTCAGGTGCTTGCCGCTTCGGGAAAAAATTTGAATGCCTAACTCGTCTTCCAGCATTCTGACTTGTTTACTGATCCCGGGTTGTGATGTGTAAAGTCCTTCCGCCGTTGATGAGACATTCAGGTTATGATTGACCACCTCAACAATATAGCGAAGTTGTTGTAATTTCATGTTAAACCATCCACTTAGACGCCATCAGAACATCGTTTTTTCGTCACACCTGGCGGGTGACTAATACGATTTAATAATAAAAAAGGTGCTAACTATAACCACTATATCATTTATAGCCTTAGTGTATAGGTGTGAAGAAAAAATAATATGCAATAAAAAAGGGCCGCTTTCGCGACCCTTTGTTTATAATAACCTGACAGAATTAAAGGTTATTTTTTCCCTTCAACCCATTTGCCATCAACATAAAATGCTGACCAGCCAGTCGCCTTTCCGTCTTTTTCCGAAGAGACATATTGCTGTTTGGTTTTACGGCTAAAGCGAACCATGGTCTTATTACCTTCCGGATCCTGCTGTGGCGCATCGGCCAGATAACGCAGTTTTTCCGGCAGACGGTCGCGGAAGCGATAAAGCTCTTCCACCAGTGGCGCACGTGTTTCACGCGATTTCGGGAAGGTATTGGCCGCCAGGAACACACCGGCAGCACCGTCACGCAGCACGAAATAAGCATCTGATTTTTCGCACGGCAGCTCCGGTAATGGCACCGGATCTTCCTTCGGTGGTGCCACTTCGCCGTTACGTAAAATCTTACGTGTGTTTTTACACTCTTCGTTAGTGCAGGCCATGTATTTACCGAAACGCCCCATTTTCAGGTGCATTTCAGATCCACATTTTTCACACTCAACGATCGGGCCGTCATAACCCTTAATGCGGAATTCGCCCTCTTCGATCTCGTAACCGTCGCAGGTTGGGTTATTACCACAGACATGCAACTTACGTTTCGGATCGATGAGATAGCTGTCCATCGCCGTGCCGCATTTCGGGCAACGACGTTTTGCGCGCAGCGCGTTGGTTTCAGCGTCTTCACCTTCCAGCACGTTCAGCACTTCGTTTTCCGGCACCAGGTTGATGGTGGTTTTGCAACGCTCTTTCGGTGGCAGAGCGTAGCCGGAACAGCCAAGGAATACCCCGGTGCTCGCTGTGCGAATACCCATTTTGCGACCACAGGTCGGGCAGTCGATGCTGGTCAGAACCATCTGGTTCGGGCGCATACCCCCCTCTTCGGGATCTTTTTCAGCTTTATCTAACTGCTGGGTGAAATCCGAGAAGAAGTGATCCAGTACAGCTTTCCACTCTGCTTCGTGATTTGCCACCTGGTCGAGGCTGTTTTCCATCTGTGCGGTGAAGTCGTAGTTCATTAACTCACGGAAATTCTCTTCCAGGCGATCGGTGACGATTTCGCCCATTTTTTCCGCATAGAAACGACGATTTTCTACTCGCACATAGCCACGATCCTGAATGGTCGAAATGATCGACGCGTAGGTAGACGGACGACCGATACCGCGTTTTTCCAGCTCTTTAACCAGCGATGCTTCACTGAAACGGGCTGGCGGCTTGGTAAAGTGCTGGGCTGGTGTCAGTTCAACGAGCGTCAGAGCATCGCCTTTATCGACTGCCGGTAAGATACGATCTTCATCGCCTTTACGCAGCGCAGGCATCACTTTCGTCCAGCCATCAAAGCGCAAAATACGACCGCGTGCTTTCAGGCGGAAATCGCCCGCACCAACGGTCAGCGTCGTGGAGTCATATTTCGCTGGGGTCATCTGGCAGGCAACGAACTGACGCCAGATTAACTGGTACAGTTTCTGCGCATCTGCTTCCATATCCTTCAGCGATTCCGCCATCACATTGACGTCAGAAGGACGAATCGCTTCGTGCGCTTCCTGTGAGTTTTCTTTGCTGGCGTACTGATTCGGACTTTCCGGCAGATATTTCTTACCAAAATTATCGCTGATATAACCGCGAACCATATTTACTGCGTCCTGACTCAGGTTGGTGGAGTCGGTACGCATGTAAGTGATATAGCCTGCTTCATACAAACGCTGCGCCATCATCATGGTTTTTTTCACGCCAAAACCAAGACGGGTGCTGGCAGCTTGTTGCAGCGTAGAGGTAATAAAAGGAGCGCCAGGTTTACTGGTTGTCGGTTTGTCTTCACGTTCCAGCACGCTGTAGCGCGCTTTTTCCAGCAGACTTACCGCAGCCTGAGTTTGTTCTTTGTTGACCGGGCGGAACGGTTTGTCGTTCTGATGAGTCACCTGCAACGCCAACGCATCACCAGATGGCGTGGTCGTGCTGGCATCGACTTCCCAGAACTCTTCCGGTACGAACGCTTTAATTTCACGCTCACGCTCGACCACCAGGCGGACCGCCACCGACTGCACACGACCTGCAGACAGACCACGAGCGATCTTTTTCCACAGCAGCGGCGAAACCATATATCCCACCACGCGGTCCATAAAACGACGCGCCTGCTGGGCATTAACACGATCAATATTCAGCTCACCCGGTTTGTTAAATGCCTGGCGGATCGCGTTTTTAGTAATTTCGTTAAACACCACTCGGCTATAGCGCGCATCATCACCACCAATCACTTCCCGCAGGTGCCATGCAATGGCTTCCCCTTCGCGGTCAAGGTCGGTTGCGAGATAGATGTGGTCGGCTTTTTCAGCCAGTTGTTTCAGTTCAGAGACGACCTTCTCTTTACCAGGCAACACTTCATAGTGCGCCTCCCAATTGTGCCACGGGTCAACCCCCATACGGTTGACGAGAGCGCCACGTTCATCCTTTTTAGGCTTTTTAGCCGTCTTGGTGGAGGTAGAGTCGGCACTCTTTTTGGCAGCTGAGCCACTGGTCGGCAAATCGCGGATGTGACCGACGCTGGATTTCACCACGTAGTCACTACCCAGATACTTGTTGATCGTTTTGGCTTTTGCCGGGGACTCAACGATGACAAGAGCTTTACCCATATTCACCTTACCTAATTTGATTCTTCCAGGAATGCGTCGCACGTTGATAAACCTTCCACTGGCAACGAGTTACCGATATGGACTCGTTCTCTGCGGATATCAACCCCTTGTCGTGACTCTGTTCACGAAAATTCAGGTGACTGAGTTAACAGGTCTTGGCCTACAGGCGCTATAGCACGACGGAATTTTGGTCGAATGTCAAGCAAATCTATTGCCAGATTGACGAAAGCGTCACACTGTACCTGATAAAATCCGATACGCAACTTTATTAGCATGCAAAATCCAAAGTTGCCAGTAAGGCGCTCTTGCCACCAGCGTGGTATATTTGTCTGCAAGCCATGCCTGGCGTAGACTAATGTCCTTGTTTAAGGAGTAAATAATGAACAAAGAGACACAACCCATCGACCGCGAAACGCTGTTGAAAGAGGCCAATAAAATCATTCGTGAGCATGAGGATACGCTCGCAGGGATTGAAGCCACCGGCGTCTCGCAGCGTAATGGCGTGCTGGTCTTTACCGGCGACTACTTTTTAGATGAACAAGGATTGCCAACAGCCAAAAGCACCGCGGTGTTTAATATGTTCAAACACCTGGCCCATGTGCTTTCAGAAAAATATCACCTGGTTGATTAAAGCAAAACGCGAGGTCTTACCCTCGCGTTTGTCTTTTACATCAATGGCTTTTGCCCCCGCTGCCACCAGCGTAGCAACAATCGATCGGCGCTCTCTGCCGCGCTGCCGGTGAATCGGTCAATGAGTCTTTTACGCTGCATATAGCGTACATTGACCACTTCACGGCCTTCCATCAGGCTAAGAATAACTTCATCACTGGTGTTGATTTCATCAACCAGGCCTTTCTCTACCGCCTGTTGTCCGTACCAGTGTTCACCCGTTGCCACCTGTTCAATATCCAGAGACGGACGCATACGCTTCACAAAATCTTTAAATAACTGATGCGTTTCGTTCAGCTCTTCGCGGAATTTCTCCCGCCCTTCTTCGGTGTTTTCACCCAGCAAGGTCAGCGTGCGCTTATACTGCCCGGCGGTGTGCAGTTCGATATCAATATCTTTGCTTTTCAGGAAGCGGTTAAAGTTGGGCATTTGCGCCACCACCCCAATGGAACCCACAATAGCAAACGGTGCGGAAACAATTTTGTCCGCCACACAGGCCATCATGTAACCGCCGCTGGCAGCAACTTTGTCTACCGTAACAGTTAAAGGAATGTTTTTATCACGCAGACGCTGCAGCTGCGAAGCCGCCAGCCCGTAACCATGCACCATGCCACCAGGGCTTTCCAGACGTAGCACAACCTGATCCTGCGGTTTAAATGCTGCGAGTACCGCCGTTATCTCTTCACGTAGCGAGTTCACTTCATGGGCGTCCATGCTGCCTTTAAAATCCAGCACCCAGACGCGAGGTTTACTGTCAGTTGCCACCTCGCCCAGTTTGGCTTTCGCTTTTGCGGCTTTCGCTTCTTGCTTGTGCTTTTTCTTCTGCGCTTTATGCCACTGTTTTTGCTGATGAGTGTCCATCAGCGCCGCGGCCAGTTCTTCTTTCATCTCCTTATACTGTTCGCTGAGATTGTTGACCCGTAATTCGCCACGCTGGCGTTTATTACGTTGAGCAACATTGACAATAATGGCGGCAATCGCCGCAATCGCTAGCACAACGGTAACGATTTTCGCCAAAAACAAACCATATTCAGACAACAATTCCACGAGTCCCCACCTTGGTTAAACAACGCTTTGGCTCACAGTTTACAACAGGCATGTTAAGCCGTCTCGCAGAGATGTTATTGCAGCGAAAGTATGACAAAGTATCCATTTTGCGGTGTTATCGCCCCAGGCTGATTGAAATGCCCTTCTGTTTCAGGCATAAAGCCCCAAAGTCTTAAAGTACACTGGCAGCGCGACAGACAACGTCGTTGAGGAGTAGCCATGCATTACCAGCCAAAACAAGATTTACTCAATGATCGCATTATCCTGGTGACGGGAGCCAGCAATGGTATTGGTCGTGAAGCCGCGATGACGTATGCACGCTATGGTGCGACAGTGATTCTGTTGGGCCGTAATGAAGAAAAATTACGTCAGGTAGCCAGCCACATAAACGAAGAAACTGGGCGTCAGCCACAGTGGTTTATTCTCGATTTGCTGACCTGCACGTCCGAAGATTGCCAACAACTGGCACAGCGCATTGCCGTTAATTATCCGCGTCTGGATGGTGTTTTGCATAATGCCGGATTGCTCGGCGATGTTTGCCCAATGAGCGAACAAAATCCGCAGGTCTGGCAGGACGTCATGCAGGTCAACGTTAATGCCACCTTTATGCTCACCCAGGCACTGCTTCCTTTATTACTCAAATCGGACGCCGGTTCACTGGTCTTTACTTCATCAAGCGTTGGACGTCAGGGGCGTGCAAACTGGGGCGCTTATGCAGCGTCGAAATTTGCCACCGAAGGGATGATGCAGGTACTGGCCGATGAATATCAGCAGCGCCTGCGCGTCAACTGCATTAACCCAGGTGGTACGCGCACCGCAATGCGCGCAAGCGCCTTCCCGACCGAAGATCCACAGAAACTTAAAACACCCGCTGATATCATGCCGCTCTACCTCTGGCTGATGGGCGATGACAGCCGCCGTAAAACCGGCATGACCTTTGACGCCCAACCGGGCCGTAAACCAGGAATATCCCAATGAGTGATGAACGCTACCAACAGCGTCAGCAGCGTGTAAAAGATAAAGTGGATGCCCGTGTGGCCCAGGCCCAGGATGAACGCGGTATTATCATCGTCTTTACCGGCAATGGAAAAGGCAAAACCACCGCAGCATTTGGTACGGCAACACGCGCAGTTGGTCACGGAAAAAAAGTGGGCGTCGTGCAGTTTATTAAAGGCACCTGGCCTAATGGCGAACGAAATCTGCTGGAACCACACGGCGTTGAATTTCAGGTGATGGCAACGGGCTTTACCTGGGATACGCAAAACCGCGAATCTGATACCGCGGCCTGCCGTGAAGTCTGGCAACATGCCAAACGAATGCTGGCCGATCCTTCACTGGATATGGTTTTGCTCGATGAGCTGACTTATATGGTGGCGTATGACTATTTGCCACTGGAAGAAGTGGTGCAGGCGTTAAATGAACGTCCACATCAACAGACGGTGATTATCACGGGTCGTGGTTGTCATCGGGATATTCTTGAACTGGCGGATACGGTAAGTGAATTACGCCCCGTCAAACATGCGTTTGATGCCGGTGTTAAGGCGCAAATCGGGATTGATTATTAAGGGAAAGCACCTCAAAAGTTCGCCTCTTGAGGTGCTAATTTTAGATACTGAATGGCTTAATTAGCCACGGCAAAATTAAGAAGAGCTTGAATTTTATTCAAGTGTGCGGGATATTCCATGTCATTATCCGCATTGACGTCTTCAATAAACAGTATTAATTCAGTGATCAAATCATTAGCATCTTCATAACTAATACCAGTCAGTTCTGGTGACGTTTGCGAGCCATAATTAATTGTCAGATTATTCATTACCGACAAAACCAGAATAAAATATTTGTGACATATATCGCAAGTTGTTCGGTTTCCTAAGGCATAGTACAGCATATTGAGCAATGCCAGTATTCGTCGATTTTGCACATCGTTCATAATGACCTCCTATAACATAACTCCGCTGGCAATAAGAAGTTTTGCCAGCTCCTCTGACGCCTGTAGACCACTAATAACTTGAGAACGCAGGATCTCATTCCTACGCTCTAAATCCGCTTTAGAAAGAGATTTATTAGAGTATAAATCTTGTAGATGATTTCCTTTATCCATGAAGGCATTAATAGCTTGTATTGCTGGAGCCGCCGGATCAGATGAACGCAATCTGCTTTCATTAAGATTAATTACTGCACTCAAAAATTCCTGTCTACTCTTTAATGTTTTAAATTCTATGTTTTTAGTATTTGCTCGGGCCTTATTAATAAAAATTATTGCTGATGTTCGCAAAATTATTCCAATCCATTTGCTGCTGTTTCGTTGCTATATCATCGAGTAAATCTTGTAAATTTCTTTGAAGTCGTGGCCAGTACTACCTACCGTTTTACCAACATTTTCTGATTTAATCTTCTCTTTATATAATCCATTGAAATATTGAACTAAATCTTTAACAGCTACAGCTGACTTAGTCAGTTCTTCACCTTCTGAAAGGCCAAGTAGTTTTTGGGCGTTGTTTGCATGATCGAGCGCCTGATTAAGTAATATAATTTGTTTACTATCGTCAACATCCATATCCACCGTCAACAACTCCACATAGGAGCTCATACTGTTAACGACCTCAAGTGAAGCCAGTAGCTTTTGTTTTTCTGTGGTTGCCAATTGAACTTTAGTAACGTCTTTATACGATGTTTTGTCCCCTTTCTCTGATTGCATACATAAGGACTCTTTATTAGTATTATTTTCCATAATCGTTTCATAATCAGGTCGCAATGCACAATCCGGATTAGTCGCATAAAAATTAACAAGGAAGTTTTCACGAGAAGCATAGTATTGTTTAAAGAAACTTGCATTCGCCGCAACCGCCTTGTTACCCGCAGTAATAACAGTTTCAGCTTGTTCATTTTTCAATGTTTCAGTTGCACAACCTGAAAGCATTAACAGCGATAGAAATAATCCACTATATCTAATCATAACCCACCTCTTGACGTTGAGTTTATCTCAGATAATTAAATAGTAATGTGGCTATTCCCTGGCATTATTCATAAGCAAGTATGAAATTAAATTAAAATACTGCGACTATTTATCATGCTTCAAATGAAGAAAAGGCCCCGCAGGGCCTTTATTTAATACTTAACTTAAATTAACCGTTATTATTACGTCCACCAGAACGACGACCGCCGCTGACCTGGCTGTGACGTTTCACCGCACGACGAATTTGATTCGCCTTCATACGACGACGGTCTTTTTCTACAGCAACTTTAGAGCTGGTTTCTGGCGGTAGTTCCACCAGCTCACGCAGATAGTTAGTCTGGGCAAGATCCAACTCAGTCCAGCCACCGCGTGGCAGACCTTTCGGCAGTGGGATATCACCGTAACGCACGCGGATCAGACGGCTCACCTGCACACCAACCGCTTCCCAAAGACGACGTACTTCACGGTTACGGCCTTCGGTCAAAGTAACGTTGTACCACTGGTTGATCCCTTCGCCGCCGCTGAACTTAATGGTTTTAAAGGCTGCCGGACCATCTTCCAGCTGCACGCCACGACTCAAATCACGCAGTTTCGCGTCGTCAACCTGACCAAATACACGCACGGCATATTCACGTTCAACTTCACGGCTTGGATGCATTAAACGGTTTGCCAGTTCACCGTCGGTGGTGAACAGCAGCAGACCACAGGTGTTAACGTCCAGACGACCTACGGCAATCCAGCGTGCGCCACGCAGCTTTGGCAGACGGTCAAATACCGTTGGACGCCCTTCCGGATCGTTACGGGTACACAACTCACCTTCCGGTTTGTAATAGGCCAGAACGCGACAAATTTGTTCAGCGGACTCACGTACCGAAATCAGGTGACCATCGATACGGATTTTCAATCCAGGGGTAATTTCAACACGATCGCCGAGTTTAGCAATTTTGCCATCAACACTCACACGACCGGCTTCAATAATAGATTCGATTTCACGGCGAGAACCGTGGCCGGCACGCGCCAGCACTTTCTGTAGCTTTTCGCTCATAGAGCTTCCTTTTGGTGTCGCCTTCCCAGGCGTCTGATATGCTTTTGTGCAACAATGAGTCAGAACTTACATCTGACTCACTGATAGTAAAGTCTGTTTGAACTCTCCAGGCCTTAAGTAAACGACTCGACGTTTTAACTGGACTGGCTTTGAGGCGCAACATACTACACTATCTTTATGGTTAAAGCTTGTTTCGATTAACATAAGCTTTATTACCAGCCGCCTGCGCCACCCGCACCGCCGCCAGCACCACCACCGGAATAGCTTCGCCCCAACAAACTGGTATTGGCCCCCAGACTCAGGTGCATCTGTAATGAGAACAAAACGCCACTACGGGCAATTTCCGGAGCGCGAACAGCCGCTGTGAGTGATGGGGTGATACGTGCTGCCCATTCTCTGCCAAAGTTTGCCGAGACCGCCCAACCTAACAAAGCGTAATCCAGTTTCCGTGTTTCCCCTTTCCTCCGCCGCCCACTGTGTGTTGCTGCCTCTTTACGCGCAAGATAGTTAACGATAGCTTCACCGTGGGCATAACGTTGCTGCCCAGTTTGGGTAAACTTTGGCAGAAAAATATACCCCATGCCAGTGAGATAACCGGTCAGGAAAACAGCGCTAAAATAACCCGCAGGCATATACCAGTAAAAGAATACATCTCCGACATTGATGTAGAGAGAGTAAAAAGCCACACCTGAACAAATCAGTGGTAAAAACAAAGTGATGATTACACAATTAACGCAAGGCTTGTCATCATCGCGTGCAAACAAAAGATCAAGGGAACAAAATAAAAAAGGAAGAAGCCAGCAGATCATAATAAACATATCGCCTACCAGACTCATTCCTGCCCAGCCTACGGGACTCAGGTTACCGTAGAGAATGACCGCCAATATTGCCATTCCGCCCCATTGCAAAAACGCATCAGGTCGGTAAAACGAAGACTTTTTACGCGGCAGATAAAATTTCTGCATCCGTAAAAATGCCCTGCGTAAGACTCTGTTACGCCCCCCCCCGTAAGAACGACCTTGTCGCCTTTACGAAATAACGTTTCCAGTAATAACTGCTCTGCGGGCAGTAATACCGCATTATTTCTGGTCGCACCTTCATTAACACGGTTCAGGGTTTGCTGATTTTTGTCATACTGATCTTCCAGATGAATTTTTCCTTTCACAATCAGATTTACGATATCGGCACAAAAACCTTTATCGTCGTAAACCAGCTTCGCATCGAGACGTAACATTCCGGGCGTGTAATCTGGCGGAATGACATCGGTTTCAATCACATCTACCGGCGTAAATTGCGGCCTGCGCTTCCAGAGATATAACCATCCACACGCCAGGAACAGACACGGAAACCAAATTAACAACGATGACGTAGAGGGTAAAAGAAGATGGCTGAAAATATTCGTCGTTTGTGGTGCCGGGGCATTACCAAGTAAAGCGTGAGGCCAGCGGTAGAGGACCGTGAAATCTTCACGATAAAACGGATCGCGGGATTCAATTCTTCCGTCCTCAAGGATGCGGCCATTTCGATATGTGTCGCCCTCTTCTCCGGTAAAGAGATCGATTTCGCTAAATGGATTACCCGCAATATTAGAGAACTGGAGAGAAAATCGGGTCTTATAAATTTCAAACGGCCAGTTGTTACCGGTCACGTTCCAGATTAGCAGATCAGAATCCCCCTCACGCAGGAAAGCATTTTTAACCTGATAATGAATTTGATAATGATAGTCGCCTTGAGGCAAGAAACGTTGTTTATCGCCCACGACAATGCTCATTAACCCGATATGCCAGTCAAGATGCCAGGGTTCAGGAACGCCGTCACGGGTGACGCCAACAATACGATAGTTCAGCAGTGCTGCGTCCCCATCAGGCTGCATCCAGAGTCGTGGTAAATCACGATGAAATCCGTGCTTAATCTGCTGATTTCGCGCCTGAAAATGAATGTTCTCTTTGATGTCGAGCACCCCATCCAGTTGCAGGGTGGCTTCAACATCAAAGAGCGAGATCCCTTCTTCATAAAAAGGGATCTCCGTGTTTTTCGGATAACTCAACGAAGAGAAAAAAAGCCCAACTATCAACAGCAAAATGCAGCGAAACTTCCCTGCCATAGTCTTCCATCCGTGGAACGCAATTTGTTATAAGAAAGGCTTTACATCACCTACGCCTTCACGCACCACGACCGGCGTATCATCGGTGAGATCAATAACCGTTGTCGGTTTCTGCCCGAGATAGCCGCCGTGAATAATCAAATCCACCTGTTTTTCCAGACGGTCTTTAATTTCTTCCGGATCAGACTCGGTAAATTCGCTGCCCGGCAGCATCAGTGATGTGGAAAGCATCGGTTCGCCCAATGCTTCAAGTAACGCCTGAGCGATAGGATTAGACGGCACGCGCATACCGATGGTTTTGCGTTTTTCCTGTAGCAGACGGCGCGGCACTTCTTTCGTCCCTTTCAGGATGAAGGTGTAGTTACCCGGCGTGTTGTTTTTCATCAAACGAAACGCAACGTTATCGACAAATGAATAGGTCGAGAGTTCAGAAAGATCGCGACACATCAGGGTAAAGTTGTGACCGTCCGGCAGCTGGCGAATACGACAAATACGCTCCATCGCGTTTTTATCTTCAATTTTACAGCCGAGCGCATAGCCGGAATCGGTTGGATAGACAATCACCCCCCCTTTACGCACGATCTCCACCGCCTGGTTGATCAGACGTTGCTGCGGGTTATCAGGATGAATATAAAAAAACTGGCTCATAATTCCCTCTCTGTGGTGTTCTGCGGCTGTTCCCATAGCTGCCAGACGCCTTCAACGCCTGCGGGCAGCCAGAGTTTACGACCCAGTTCGATCCACGGGCATGGCTGATGAAAATCAGATCCTTGTGATGCCCATAAATGGTGCTGGCGAGCAAGCGTCGCCAGTTGGGTGCGTTCATTGGGCGATTGCTGGCACTGCGCGACTTCCATCGCGTCGCCGTGGTGTTCGGCAAAATGCGCAACCAATCTTTTCAGCCATTTAGCACTAAGATTGTACCGCCCAGGATGAGCAAGCACCGCCTTACCGCCAGAATGATGAATGACATCAATAGCTTGTTCTATTGTACACCACTGTGGTGGAACGTATCCGGTTTTCCCGCGTGCCAGATATTTTTTAAAGACATCCGCCATTGAACTGGCTTTGCCACATTCAACCAAGAAACGAGCAAAATGACCGCGCGTCACCGCACCGCCCTGCGCCAGTCGTTGCGCGCCTTCCAGCGCCCCAGGTATTTGCGCTTTTTCAAGTCTTTCGGCAATTAACTTCGCCCGCTGATTGCGCCGTTCTGTCTGCTGCGCGAGGAACTCACACATTAGCGGATGAGTAATATCAATATTCAGCCCGACAATATGAATTTCATGATTTTCCCAGACGGTGGATATTTCCACGCCAGGAATAAGATTCAGTGCCAGTCCTGAACGTGAAATTTCTTCTCTTGCTGGCGCGATTGCCGCTGTGGTGTCATGGTCGGTGATCGCCAGGGTGCCGACGCGCATCTCGACTGCACGGTGCACCAATGCTTCTGGCGTCAGGCAGCCATCGGAAGCTGTGGTATGGCTGTGCAGGTCATAAATCACTGCGTAATTCGTGTCGCTCAAGGCGCACTCCCGTTTTGGATAATATTTTTGCGCCGACATCATAACGGTTCTGGCAAATATTCTGAAATGAGCTGTTGACAATTAATCATCGAACTAGTTAACTAGTACGCAAGTTCACGTAAAAAGGGTATCGACAATGAAAGCGATTTTCGTACTGAAAGGTTGGTGGCGCACTTCCTGAAACGGGCAGTGTATTCACCATGCGTAAAGCAATCAGATACCCAGCCCGCCTAATGAGCGGGCTTTTTTTTGAACAAAATTAGAGAATAACAATGCAAACACAAAAACCGACTCTCGAACTGTTAACCTGCGAAGGTGCTTATCGCGATAATCCGACCGCGCTTTTTCATCAGTTGTGTGGGGATCGTCCGGCAACGCTGCTGCTGGAATCCGCAGATATCGACAGCAAAGATGATTTAAAAAGTCTATTGCTAGTGGACAGTGCGATGCGCATTACAGCATTAGGTGACACTGTCACAATTAAGGCGCTCTCCGGCAATGGCGAAGCCCTGCTGGCATTACTGGATAACGCCCTGCCTGCGGGGGTGGAAAATGAACAATCACCAAACTGCCGCGTGCTGCGCTTCCCTCCTGTCAGTCCATTGCTGGATGAAGACGCCCGCTTATGCTCCCTTTCGGTTTTTGACGCTTTCCGCTTATTACAGAATCTGTTGAATGTACCGAAGGAAGAACGGGAAGCGATGTTCTTTGGCGGCCTGTTCTCTTATGACCTTGTGGCGGGGTTTGAAGATTTACCGCAACTGGCAGCGGAAAATAACTGCCCTGATTTCTGTTTTTATCTCGCTGAAACGCTGATGGTTATCGATCATCAGAAAAAAAGTACCCGTATTCAGGCCAGCCTGTTTACTCCAAATGAAGAAGAAAAACAACGTCTCACTGCTCGCCTGAACGAACTTCGCCAGCAACTGACCGAAACCGCGCCACCGCTGCCGGTAGTTTCCGTGCCGCATATGCGTTGTGAATGTAATCAGAGCGATGAAGAGTTCGGTGGCGTAGTGCGTTCGTTGCAAAAAGCAATTCGCGCCGGAGAAATTTTCCAGGTCGTGCCATCTCGCCGTTTCTCGCTGCCCTGCCCGTCACCGCTGGCGGCCTATTACGTGCTGAAAAAGAGTAATCCCAGCCCGTACATGTTTTTTATGCAGGATAATGATTTCACCCTGTTTGGTGCGTCGCCGGAGAGTTCGCTCAAGTATGACGCCACCAGCCGCCAGATTGAGATCTACCCGATTGCCGGAACACGTCCACGCGGTCGTCGTGCCGATGGTTCACTGGACAAAGACCTCGACAGCCGCATCGAACTGGAAATGCGTACCGACCATAAAGAACTTTCAGAACATCTGATGCTGGTGGATCTCGCCCGAAATGACCTTGCGCGCATTTGCACTCCTGGCAGCCGCTACGTAGCCGATCTCACCAAAGTTGACCGTTACTCTTACGTGATGCATCTCGTCTCCCGCGTGGTCGGTGAGCTGCGCCACGATCTTGACGCCCTGCATGCTTACCGCGCCTGTATGAATATGGGCACGTTAAGCGGTGCCCCGAAAGTGCGCGCCATGCAGTTAATTGCCGAAGCGGAAGGTCGTCGACGCGGCAGCTACGGCGGCGCGGTAGGTTATTTCACCGCACATGGCGATCTGGACACCTGCATTGTGATCCGCTCTGCGCTGGTGGAAAACGGCGTCGCCACCGTGCAGGCCGGTGCTGGCGTGGTCCTTGATTCTGTTCCGCAGTCGGAAGCCGACGAAACCCGTAATAAAGCCCGCGCTGTACTGCGCGCTATCGCCACCGCGCATCATGCACAGGAGACTTTCTGATGGCTGACATTCTGCTGCTCGATAATATCGACTCTTTTACTTATAACCTGGCAGATCAGTTGCGCAGTAATGGTCATAACGTGGTGATTTACCGCAACCATATCCCAGCGCAAACATTAATTGAACGTCTGGCGACCATGAGCAATCCGGTGCTGATGCTTTCTCCTGGCCCCGGTGTGCCGAGTGAGGCCGGTTGTATGCCGGAACTCCTCACCCGACTGCGCGGCAAGCTGCCAATTATCGGCATTTGCCTAGGTCATCAGGCGATTGTCGAAGCTTACGGGGGGTATGTCGGTCAGGCGGGCGAAATTCTGCACGGTAAAGCATCCAGCATTGAACACGACGGTCAGGCGATGTTTGCCGGATTAACAAATCCATTGCCGGTAGCGCGTTATCACTCGTTGGTTGGCAGTAACATTCCGGCAGGTTTAACCATCAATGCCCATTTTAACGGCATGGTGATGGCGGTGCGTCATGATGCGGATCGCGTTTGTGGATTCCAGTTCCATCCGGAATCCATTCTCACCACCCAGGGCGCTCGCCTGCTGGAACAAACGCTGGCCTGGGCGCAACAGAAGCTGGAGCCGACCAACACACTGCAACCAATTCTGGAAAAACTGTATCAGGCGCAGACGCTTAGCCAGCAGGAAAGCCACCAGCTTTTTTCTGCGGTGGTGCGTGGTGAACTGAAGCCGGAACAACTGGCGGCAGCACTGGTCAGCATGAAAATTCGCGGCGAGCACCCGAACGAAATCGCCGGAGCAGCAACGGCGCTACTGGAAAACGCCGCGCCGTTCCCGCGCCCGGATTATCTGTTTGCTGATATCGTCGGCACAGGTGGTGACGGCAGCAACAGCATCAACATTTCTACTGCCAGTGCTTTTGTCGCTGCGGCCTGTGGACTGAAAGTGGCGAAACACGGTAACCGCAGCGTCTCCAGTAAATCTGGCTCGTCAGATCTGCTGGCTGCGTTCGGTATCAACCTGGATATGAATGCCGATAAATCGCGCCAGGCGCTCGACGAGTTAGGCGTCTGCTTTCTCTTTGCACCGAAATACCACACCGGATTTCGCCACGCGATGCCCGTTCGCCAGCAACTGAAAACCCGCACCCTGTTCAACGTGCTGGGGCCATTGATTAACCCGGCGCATCCGCCGCTGGCGCTAATTGGTGTCTACAGCCCGGAACTGGTGCTGCCAATTGCCGAAACCTTGCGCGTGCTGGGGTATCAACGCGCAGCGGTGGTGCACAGCGGGGGGATGGATGAAGTTTCATTACACGCGCCGACAATCGTTGCCGAACTGCATGACGGCGAAATTAAGAGCTATCAGTTGACCGCTGAAGATTTTGGCCTGACACCCTACCATCAGGAGCAACTGGCAGGCGGAACACCGGAAGAAAACCGTGACATTTTAACACGCTTGTTACAAGGTAAAGGCGACGCCGCCCATGAAGCAGCCGTCGCGGCGAATGTCGCCATGTTAATGCGCCTGCATGGCCATGAAGATCTGCAAGCCAATGCGCAAACCGTTCTTGAGGTACTGCGCAGTGGTTCCGCTTACGACAGAGTCACCGCACTGGCGGCACGAGGGTAAATGATGCAAACCGTTTTAGCGAAAATCGTCGCAGACAAGGCGATTTGGGTAGAAGCCCGCAAACAGCAGCAACCGCTGGCCAGTTTTCAGAATAAGGTTCAGCCGAGCACGCGACATTTTTATGATGCGCTACAGGGTGCACGCACGGCGTTTATTCTGGAGTGCAAGAAAGCGTCGCCGTCAAAAGGCGTGATACGTGATGATTTCGATCCGGCACGCATTGCCGCCATTTATAAGCATTACGCTTCGGCAATTTCTGTACTGACTGATGAGAAATATTTCCAGGGGAGCTTTGATTTCCTCCCCATCGTCAGCCAAATCGCCCCGCAACCGATTTTATGTAAAGACTTTATTATCGACCCTTACCAGATCTATCTGGCGCGCTATTACCAGGCCGATGCCTGTTTATTAATGCTGTCGGTGCTGGACGACGATCAGTATCGCCAGCTCGCTGCTGTAGCCCACAGTCTGGAGATGGGCGTGCTGACCGAAGTCAGTAATGAAGAGGAGCTGGAGCGCGCCATTGCATTGGGAGCAAAAGTCGTTGGCATTAACAACCGCGATCTGCGTGATTTGTCGATTGATCTTAACCGTACCCGCGAGCTTGCGCCGAAACTGGGGCACAACGTGACGGTAATCAGCGAATCCGGCATCAATACTTACGCCCAGGTGCGTGAGTTAAGCCACTTCGCTAACGGCTTTCTGATTGGTTCGGCGCTAATGGCCCATGATGATTTGAACGCCGCCGTGCGCCGGGTGTTGCTGGGTGAGAATAAAGTGTGTGGTCTGACGCGTGGGCAAGATGCTAAAGCAACTCATGACGCGGGCGCGATTTACGGTGGATTGATATTTGTTACAACGTCACCCCGTTGCGTCAGCGTTGAACAGGCGCAGGAAGTGATGGCTGCGGCACCGTTGCAATACGTTGGCGTGTTCCGCAATCACGATATTGCCGATGTGGTGGACAAAGCTAAGGTGTTATCGCTGGCGGCAGTGCAACTGCATGGTAATGAAGATCAGCTGTATATCGACACTCTGCGTGAGGCTCTGCCAGCAAACGTCGCCATCTGGAAGGCTTTAAGTGTCGGTGAAACTCTTCCCGCGCGCGATTTTCAGCACATCGATAAATATGTATTCGACAACGGTCAGGGCGGGAGCGGACAACGTTTCGACTGGTCACTGTTAAACGGTCAATCGCTTGGCAACGTTCTGCTGGCGGGTGGCTTAGGCGCAGATAACTGCGTGGAAGCGGCACAAACCGGCTGCGCCGGGCTTGATTTTAATTCTGCTGTAGAGTCGCAACCGGGCATCAAAGACGCACGTCTTTTGGCCTCGGTTTTCCAGACGCTGCGCGCATATTAAGGAAAGGAACAATGACAACATTACTTAACCCGTATTTTGGTGAGTTTGGCGGCATGTACGTGCCACAAATCCTGATGCCTGCTCTGCGCCAGCTGGAAGAAGCTTTTGTCAGCGCGCAAAAAGATCCTGAATTTCAGGCCCAGTTCAACGACCTGCTGAAAAACTATGCTGGTCGCCCAACCGCGTTGACCAAATGCCAGAACATTACAGCCGGCACTAACACCACGCTGTATCTGAAGCGTGAAGATTTACTGCACGGTGGCGCGCATAAAACTAACCAGGTGCTCGGTCAAGCTTTACTGGCGAAGCGGATGGGTAAAACTGAAATCATTGCCGAAACCGGTGCAGGTCAGCATGGCGTGGCTTCTGCGCTTGCCAGCGCCCTGCTCGGCCTGAAATGCCGTATTTATATGGGTGCCAAAGACGTTGAACGCCAGTCGCCTAACGTTTTTCGTATGCGCTTGATGGGTGCGGAAGTGATCCCGGTGCATAGCGGTTCCGCGACGCTGAAAGATGCCTGTAATGAGGCGCTACGCGACTGGTCCGGCAGTTATGAAACCGCGCACTATATGCTGGGCACTGCAGCTGGCCCGCATCCTTACCCGACCATTGTGCGTGAGTTTCAGCGGATGATTGGCGAAGAAACGAAAGCGCAGATTCTGGAAAGAGAAGGTCGTCTGCCGGATGCCGTTATTGCTTGTGTTGGCGGCGGTTCGAATGCCATCGGCATGTTTGCTGATTTCATCAACGAAACCGACGTCGGGCTGATCGGCGTGGAGCCTGGTGGTCACGGTATCGAAACTGGCGAGCACGGCGCACCGTTAAAACATGGTCGCGTGGGCATCTATTTCGGTATGAAAGCGCCAATGATGCAAACCGAAGACGGGCAGATTGAAGAATCTTACTCGATTTCTGCCGGACTGGATTTCCCGTCAGTCGGCCCGCAACACGCTTATCTCAACAGCATTGGACGCGCTGATTATGTGTCAATCACCGATGATGAAGCTCTGGAAGCCTTCAAAACGCTGTGCCTGCACGAAGGGATTATCCCGGCGCTGGAATCCTCACATGCGCTGGCTCACGCACTGAAAATGATGCGCGAAAACCCGGAAAAAGAGCAGTTGCTGGTGGTTAACCTTTCCGGTCGCGGCGATAAAGACATCTTCACCGTTCACGATATTTTGAAAGCTCGAGGGGAAATCTGATGGAACGCTATGAAACTCTGTTTGCCCAGTTGAAGGAACGCAAAGAAGGCGCATTTGTTCCTTTCGTCACCCTCGGTGATCCGGGCGTAGAGCAGTCGCTGAAAATTATCGATGCTTTGATCGAAGCTGGTGCCGACGCGCTGGAGTTAGGCATCCCCTTCTCCGACCCACTGGCGGATGGCCCGACGATTCAAAACGCCACACTGCGTGCTTTTGCGGCGGGAGTAACCCCGGCGCAGTGCTTTGAGATGCTGGCACTCATTCGCCAGAAGCACCCGACCATTCCCATCGGCCTTTTGATGTATGCCAACCTGGTGTTTAACAAAGGCATTAATGAGTTTTATGCCGAGTGCGAGAAAGTCGGCGTCGATTCGGTGCTGGTTGCCGATGTGCCCGTGGAAGAGTCTGCGCCCTTCCGCCAGGCCGCGTTGCGCCATAACGTCGCACCTATCTTCATCTGCCCGCCGAATGCTGATGATGATTTACTGCGCCAGATTGCCTCTTACGGTCGTGGTTACACCTATTTATTGTCGCGTGCGGGTGTGACCGGAGCTGAAAACCGCGCCGCGTTACCTCTCAATCATCTGGTTGCGAAGCTGAAAGAGTATAACGCTGCGCCTCCATTGCAAGGATTTGGTATTTCCGCCCCGGATCAGGTAAAAGCAGCGATTGATGCAGGAGCTGCGGGCGCGATTTCTGGTTCGGCAATTGTTAAAATCATCGAGCAACATATTAATGAGCCAGAGAAAATGCTGGCGGTACTGAAAGCTTTTGTACAACCGATGAAAGCAGCGACGCGCAGTTAATCCCACAGCCGCCAGTTCCGCTGGCGGCATTTTAACTATCTTTAATGAAGCAGGAAAAATCCTAAATTCATTTATTATTTATCTTTTTACCGTTTCGCTTACCCCTGACGTACGTCAACTTACGTCATTTTTCCGCCCAACTGTAATATAATCGAACAAATTAATCCCGCAACATGACACCAGTAAAATCAATAATTTTCCCTAATTCACTTATTCCTCAGGCAACTGTTAATATATCCAGAACGCTCATTAAAATATATTCCCCCTCTTGCCTCTCGTTACGCTTAATTTGACTAATCCTCATTACCGACTAATTTTAATGAGTGTCGACACACAACACTCATATTTATGAAACAATACAACGCAACGGGAGAAATAACATGGCCGAACATCGTGGTGGTTCAGGAAATTTCGCCGAAGATCGTGAGAAGGCATCAGACGCAGGCCGTAAAGGCGGTCAACACAGCGGCGGTAATTTTAAAAATGATCCGCAACGCGCATCCGAAGCGGGTAAAAAAGGCGGTCAGCACAGCGGTGGAAATAAATCAGGAAAATCCTGATCCGCCGTTAATTATTAATATCAGCTGACGTTGATAAAGATAATTGCATCTGCGGGCCGTATGGCTCGCAGTGATTTCACTGGAGAAAAATATGAATATGAAGTCCATTGAAGATGTATTTATTCACCTGCTTTCAGACACCTACAGTGCAGAAAAACAATTAACACGGGCACTAGCAAAACTCGCCAGAGCAACATCAAACGAAAAATTAAGTCAGGCTTTTCATGCACACCTCGAGGAAACTCATGGACAGATTGAACGTATTGATCAAGTTGTGGAGTCCGAATCGAACCTGAAAATTAAGCGCATGAAATGTGTGGCAATGGAAGGTCTCATTGAAGAAGCTAATGAGGTCATCGAAAGCACCGAGAAAAACGAAGTGCGTGATGCCGCACTGATTGCCGCTGCACAGAAAGTCGAGCACTATGAGATCGCCAGTTACGGGACCTTAGCGACGCTGGCTGAACAATTAGGTTATCGTAAAGCAGCGAAGCTTCTGAAAGAAACCCTGGAAGAAGAAAAGGCCACCGACATCAAATTGACTGATCTGGCCCTTAATAACGTAAATAAGAAAGCCGAAAATAAAGCCTGAAATATGAACTTTAACTTTTAGTCATTTTATAAAGAGGACATTTTCATGAATCGTATTGAACATTATCATGACTGGTTACGTGACGCCCACGCAATGGAAAAGCAAGCCGAATCTATGCTTGAATCCATGGCCAGCCGCATAGATAATTATCCTGAGCTACGCGCTCGTATTGAACAACATCTTAGTGAAACCAAAAACCAGATTGTACAACTGGAAACTATTCTTGATCGTAATGACATTTCACGCTCAGTCATTAAAGATTCTATGAGTAAAATGGCTGCACTTGGGCAGTCAATCGGTGGTATATTCCCTTCTGATGAAATAGTCAAAGGCTCTATTAGCGGATATGTCTTCGAGCAATTTGAAATCGCCTGTTATACCTCACTCTTAGCAGCAGCAAAAAATGCCGGTGATACAGCCTCAATTCCGATTATCGAAGCGATTTTAAATGAGGAAAAGCAAATGGCCGACTGGCTGATTCAGCATATTCCGCAAACAACGGAGAAATTTTTAATTCGCTCTGAAACTGATGGCGTAGAAGCGAAGAAATAATACCCTTTATACCATGTCCTTATTGACCCCGTAATTACGGGGTCATTTTTGTGCGGAATTAAAAACGATATCCTGCTGAGAACATAAACACCCACGGATCAAGACGTACGCTATCGTGTTGCTGTGCACCACCCAGCTTATAATTTGCGGTGGTGTCAATATCCATGTACCAGACTGACATGTTTTAAAAAATGCAATAAGACATTGTATCTGAAAGAAAAAACAGGATTTGAGGCGCTTTTTTATACCGTTTTTCCGTGTTTTTAACTGCCTGATTTTATTGAAATCTTTTTTAGTTTTGCAGAAAGGATTTTTTGCTCGATCGCTTTAATTTTATACATTCCTGATAACGGAAATTTTTTTGCCCGTTGACAGTTTTTGTTCTCCGGGGCTATATTCCTCACACAACCGCAAAATCGGTTGTCGGGATTGGCGTCTCGGATAACATCACAACGCATAGCCGCGTTTGCGGTTTTTTTTGCGTTAAGCATTGCCACATTCGCATTATGGTGGGGCGTGCAGGGGCGGAGAAATCCGCGCCGGGTTTTGTGATGACCGGTTACGCCAACCCTGTACGTCTCACCACCTCCCTGATTGGCGTCAGAGGTGGTGATCATCCAATTAATTGGAGTCATCACATATGAATACAGCTATAACTTTTTCTAACGAGTCACCAAAAGTCTTTTTCAAAGATGGTCGCCTGGTTACCACCTCTCAAGCTGTTGCCGACTACTTCGATAAACAACATAAACACGTTTTAGCTAAGATTGACACACTCGACTGCTCTCCCGAATTTACATCAGCCAACTTTTCGGCCGATGTTCAGACTGTCGAAATTGGCAACGGCGCAGAACGTGAATCACGATGCTACCTGATCACAAAAGACGGCTTCATGTTCCTCGTAATGGGATTTACTGGCAAAAAAGCAGCCAGACTAAAAGAAGCTTACATTGAAAAATTTAACGCAATGGAAGAAGAACTCCACAAACGTCCTCCTGCAGCACAAAACTCCCCCGCCCCAAATAATGGATGCGCATTACTGATCCACTTCGATAAACACGGTCAGGTCGAGTTCACAGAAAAAGTCCCCGCCGATGCGATGGTATGCACGCTGGAACGGTTTAAATTTTATCTGGAGCAACATGGGTGGATCGTTGCCCGTAAAGAACAATTGGTGGAAAGGTTGATGCGGTTTTAATGAATGCAAAACCCCGGATGATCACCGGGGTTAATTTTATCGAGCGTGATTGCCGCTAATCGCCATCGCTCTGATTGAGCGTAAATCATTCAGGTTATTCAGTTCTTCCTTCTGCTCTCGCTGACGTCAATAAATCCCATCATTGCGATCAACCTCATCCTTAACCATTGATGCGAGCAGTTCTTCCAGTTTCTGCGCTGACAGCTTTACCTGGTGATCTTCAGCATCTTCCCGGGCTATTGTGGTTCGCGCAGTGGCTGATTTTGCTGACATCACCACAGGGGGCAGACGGACCATTGAACCATGGCCTCCGGAACAAATAAGGGCAAAAATAACAACCACTATCGAAAGCTCACAAACTAACCGCAGCACGTTCCTGCATACGACGTGTCTGCGGCATAATCCCAATGATTACTCCCTGACAGGATTTGCAGGCCACTCAATATCAGGTGCAGTTGATGTATCAACACGATTCAACAATACCCGAT